>Ga0065720_1002863_pt1 | contig 73645 bp, 69 predicted proteins | sample Thericmetagenome_FD_59107 | JGI IMG/M metagenome (GOLD analysis project Ga0065720, IMG submission 59107) | Thermophilic microbial communities from the Joint Bioenergy Institute, California, USA of rice/straw/compost enrichment - eDNA_2 v2... | ecosystem: Engineered > Solid waste > Grass >...
GTCCTGTGCCTCGTGCACGGCGGCGGCTGCCTGCCCGCCGCGCTGCCCCGGCTCGATCTGGGCTGGGAGCGCAAGCCCGTCGCGCGCACCTCGGCCGCACCGCCGTCGCGCTACCTGCGCCGGTTCTTCCTCGACACCGCCGTGTTCGACGCGGTGGCGCTGCGCAGGCTCGTCGCCGACGCCGGAGCGGATCGGGTGCTGCTGGGCACCGACTTCCCGTTCGACCTGGCCGATCGCGATCCCGTCGGCACCGTCGACGCGCTCGGCCTCTCCCCCGCCGATCGCGCGGCCGTGCTCGGGGCGACCGCGATCCGGCTGCTCGGCGCCACCGTGCGGTGAGCACGACGGAACGGCGGTGCACGACCTCGTGCACCGCCGTCGCGGGGAGCGGGCGCTACCCGCGGAACCGGGTGGTGGTCCAGCCGCCGCACACCGGGAGGGTCACGCCGGTGATGAACGCGGCGTCGTCGGAGGCGAGGAACGCGAACGCGTTGGCGACGTCGCGCGGCGTGCCGACCCGCGCCAGCGGACGGGACCGGGTCACGGTCTCGTCGAACACACCCGCGTCGATCCGCTCCGCCGTGGCCGGGGTGCGGATCAGGCCGGGCGCGACCGCGTTGACCCGGATGCCGCGCCGCCCGTGGTCGGCCGCGAGCTGGCGGGTCAGCCCGGAGATCGCTGCCTTCGCCGCGCTGTACGGGGCGGTGCCGCGCATGCCGGTGAGCGCGACGGCCGAGGACGTGTTGACGATCGAGCCGCCCTCGCCGAGCACGGCGACCGCCTCCCGGCACATGCGGAACGTGATGCCGAGGTTCAGCTCGACGTAGCGATCGAGGTCCTCGTCGGTGCTGTGCTCGATGCCGCGGTCGCCCGCCGCGCCCGCGATGTTGGCGACGGTGTCGGGCGGGCCCAGCTCGGCGGCGCACGCCGCGAACACCGCGGCCGCCGCCCCGCGCTCGGTGAGGTCGATCGCGAACACCGCGAGCTCCTCGCCCTGCGCGACGGTCTCCGCGAGCCCGTCGGCGTCGCGGTCCACGGCGAGCACGGCGGCGCCCTCGCGGGCGAACACGAGCGCGGTCTCCCGGCCGATCCCCGACGCCGCTCCGGTGACGATCGCGGTGCGGCCCGCCAGGCGGCCGGTCACGCAGCCACCCCCGCCCGCTCGAAGACGACCCGGCCGTCGACGACGGTGAGATCGGTGCGCAGCGCGGTCAGCTCGTCGGCGGGCACGGTGAGGGGGTCGCCGGAGAACACCACGAGATCGGCCAGGCGGCCGGGTTCGAGCGTGCCGCGATCGTGCTCGTCGAACGTGTACCAGGCAGCCGACGACGTGAGCAGCCGCAGCGCCTCCTCGCGGGTCACGGCCTCGCCCGCCCCGACGTCGGTGCCGTGCGCGTCCCGCCGCGTCGTCATCAGCTGCAGGTTGATCAGCGGTTCGAGCGGGTTGATCGGGTGGTCGGTGCCGGCACTCACGTTCTGCAACCCCATCTCGTCGATCAGCATCCGGATCGGGACGGCGCGCGCCGCGCGGTCCGCGCCCAGGTTCCGCCGGATAACGGCCGCCTTGTCCCACAGGAACCCGACCTGCACGGCCACGTGCAGCCCGAGCGCACGGGCGCGGGCGGCCTGGTCGCGGGTCATCAGGCTGGCGTGCACGAGCACGAACCGCCGGTGGTCGATCGGCGCGCTGCGGTGCACCGCGTCGTACGCGTCGAGGACGAGATCGATGCCCGCGTCCCCGACGGCGTGCACCGCCACCCGCCAGCCCGCCCGGGCCGCGACGCCCGCGAGGGCGGCGAGCCGATCGGCGTCCACGACCTGTTCACCGCGGTGGTCCGTGCCGGGGTAGGGCTCGCGCAGGGCGGCGGTGCCGAGGGTCATCCCGCCGTCGGCCTGCAGCTTGATCCCGACCTCCCGGACCCACGGGTCGGTCTCGTCGGGCGCCGGGTGACCGGCGAACCAGGCCGCCCACTCGGCCAGATCGACGCTCGGGTTCAACTCGCCGGTCGGGGCGACGACGGCGCCGTAGCGGACGGTGGCGCGGCCCGCGTCGCGCAGCGCCCGCAACGCCGCGACGTCGGACGGCGCGGTAGCCCCGCCGACGACGCCGGTGATGCCCAGCTCAGTCAGCCGCTGCATCGCGCGCTCGAACTGGCGGGCGCGCTGCTCGGCGGGCCACGGCGGCACGACGTCGGTGACGAGCCGTTCGGCACCCTCCTCCAGGATGCCGGTCGGCTCGCCGTCGGGGTCGCGCTCGATCACCCCGCCGGGTGGATCGGGGGTGTGCCGGTCGATCCCGGCCCGCGCGAGCGCGGCCGAGTTGACCGCGCAGGAGTGCCCGAAGGGCAGATGGACCGGATGGTCGCGGGTCGCGGCGTCCAGCTCGGCACGGGTGGGCCTGCGGGCCTCGACCAGCTGCGACACGGGATGGAAGATCCGGCCGCGGATCCACTCGCCGGCCGGGGTCCGCGCCGCGGCCTCCCGCACCCGCTCGACGACCTCGGCGATCGTGCGCGCTCCCGCGAACGACACCGTGTCCTCGACGGTGCCGATGTCCTCGATGTGGCAGTGCGTGTCGACGAACCCGGGCAGCACCGTGCGCCCGGCCAGGTCGATCACCCGCGTCCCCGGACCGGCCAGCTCTTCGATCTCGGCGTCGGCACCGACGGCGACGATCCGGCCGGCCCGGATCGCCACTGACTGCCCGACCGTGCCCGCCTCGTCGAGCACGCGGACCCGGCCGCCGCGCAGCAACAGGTCCGCTCTCACGCCTGCGGGTCCCGCACCAGCGCCGCAGTGCACTCGATCTCGACGTCCACGCCCGCCCGGGGAGGAGCGGCGTGGATGGTCGTGCGCGCGGGGAACGTCGGGCAGTCGGCGAAGAACGCCCGGTACTCCCGGTTGAACTCGGGGAAGTCCTCGATGTTGCGCAGGTAGCAGTTGACCTTGAGGATCGAGTCCTTCGTGCCGCCCGCGGCCTCGACGACCGCCAGCAGGTTCGCGAGGGTCTGACGAACCTGAGGCACGAACTCCGCGGAGACGATCGTGTGCGTCTTCGGGTCGAGCGGCCCGGTCCCGGAGCAGTACACGAGATCGCCGTGCACCACCGCCTGGGACAGCGGTGCCGCCGTTCCCGCGGAGAACCCCACCAACGGCGCCGCGGCCGTCTCCACTGCTGCGCGTTCTGACATCCTGCACCTCCGGTCGTGGCTGTGCGGCGGACGGTAACCGGCCCGCGGACGGGCGCGGAAGAACGACTTTCCGGCAGCCGGAAGACCGGTCTTGGAGCTCGGGACGGGCGCGCCGCAGCATGCTCCGCACCCTGAACGCCGGGCCCAGGAGGTCCCCCGTGTCCCGTACCGTTCCCCGACGCACCGTGCTGGCCGCGTTCGGTGCGCTGCCGCTGGCCGCGGCCTGCGCCGCGAGCCCCGTCCAGGAAGGAGACCGCGTGCCCGGCACCGCGAGCACCGCTGCCCCCACTGATGCCGCGCCGACCGACTTCGTGCTGGTCCACGGCGCGTGGCACGGTAGTGCGCACTGGGCCCCGGTCGCTGCCGAGCTCGTCGCCCGCGGGCACCGGGCGCTCGCCGTGGACCTGCCCGGGCACGGGGTCGTCGCCCGCTTCCCACGGGCGTACCTCACCGGCGACGCCGCGGGCCTCTCGACCGAGCCGTCGCCGATCGCGGACGTCACCCTCGACGTCGCCGCGGACGCCGTGGTCGAGGCGCTGCGTGGCCTGCGCGAAGGGCGGCGGATCGTGCTGGTCGCGCACAGCATGGGCGGCGCGGTGGCGACGGCCGCCGTCGAGCGCGCCCCCGAGCTGGTCGACCACCTCGTGTACGTGACGGCGTTCGTCCCGACGAAGCTCGGTTCGGCGTTCGCCTACCTGTCGCTGCCGGAGGCGAAGACCGCCCTCGGCGGAGGGCTCTACCTGGGTGATCCCGCAGCGATCGGCGCGGTGCGGATCAACCCGCGCTCGACCGATCCGACGTACCTGGAGGAGCTGCGCGCCGCCTACTACACCGATGTGACGACCGAGGCGTTCCTGCCGTTCGCGCTCGCGCTGACCCCGGACCAGCCGGTGTCGTTCCTGGCGACAGAGGTGGGCGCGACCGCCGAGCGGTGGGGCTCGGTGCCGCGGACGTACGTGCGGTGCACCGAGGACCGCGCGCTGCCGATCGCGCTGCAGGACGTGCTGATCCGCGACGCTGACGAGCTGACGCCCGCGAACCGCTTCCGGCAGGTCACCCTGCCCACCGGCCACTCGCCGTTCGCGTCGCGGCCCGCCGAGCTGGCCGCGGTGCTCGCCGAGGTCGACCGTTGACACCTGCCGCGCCGCCCTGCGAACGTACGGTCGTGCGCGAGGGCGGGCCGGGGCCGTCGGTGACCAGCAAGGCGTTGGCCATCCTGGGCGCGTTCACGCCGCAGAAGCCGAAGCTGCGGCTCATGGAGATCTGCCGGGCCACCGGCCTGAAGGCGCCCACCGCGCACCGGCTGCTGGGCGAGCTGGTGGAGTGGGGCGCGCTGGAGAAGCTCGCCGACGGGCAGTACCGGATCGGGCTGCGGCTGTGGGAGATCGGTTCGCTGTCGCCCCGCTCGCGGACGCTGCGCGAGATCGCCCGGCCGTTCATGCAGGACCTCTACGAGGCCACGCGGGAGAACGTGCACCTCGCGGTCCTGCGCGATTCACAGGTCCTCTACGTCGAGAAGTTCTTCGGGCGCCGCTCGATCCGCATCCCCACGCACATCGGGGAGCGGCTGCCGCTGCACCCGACGAGCGCGGGCAAGGTGCTGCTCGCGTTCTCCCCGCCGGCGGTGCAGGACCAGGTGCTGCGGTCGCGGCTGCAGCGGTTCACGCCGCGCACGATCACCCGGCCCGGCACGCTCGGGCAGATCCTCACGGAGGTGCGCCGCACCGGCATCGCCACCGCCGTCGAGGAGCTCACGATGGGCGCGTTCTCCATCGCCGCCCCGATCGTCGACGGAGAGGGCCGCACGATCGCGGCGCTGTCGCTGGTGGTGCGCTCGTCGCCGAACGCGCCGGACCGGATGGGGCCCGCGGTCCGCACAGCCGCGCACGGCATCTCGCGCATGCTCGCGCAGACACCTGATCTGGACATCGGCGCTTGATCAGGTGCCTGATCAGCCCAGCCGGCCGATCAGGTGGAGGTGGCCGCGCTCATCGAGGCGGGCCAGGTCTCCGGTGTGGTGCCAGCCGCCGCGGAAGGCGTGCGCCGTCGCGGCGGGATCGTCGGCGTAGCCGCTCATGACCGCGGGCCCGCGCAGGCACAGCTCGCCCGGTTCGCCGTCCGGGACGGGGGCGCCGTCCGGGCCCAGCACCGCCACGCGCATGCCCGGCAGCGGCATCCCGATGTCGGTAGCGGCCAGGCCCGGGTGGTGATCGGCCTTGCCGAGCACGGCGAACGACTTCGGCGCCTCGGTCTGCCCCGTGGCCTGCACGAGGATCGGGCCGAACCGGGCCAGCGCCGCGTCGAGATCGCCGGGGGCGAGCGGACCGCCGCTGTAGACGAGGGTCTCGAACGTCGACGGGACGGGCAGCTCGTGGGCGAGGCGGGCCAGGTTCACGGTGAGCAGGTAGGCCACGGTCGGGCGGTGCCGGTCGATCGCTTCCGCGACCGTCTCGGGGGCGGTGTCGTCGGTGAGCACGACGGTGCCGCCGCGCAGCAGGGCGGGTAGCACCATCGTGCCGAAGCCGCCGGACACCGGCTCCGCGCACAGCAGCCGCACCTCGGCGGGCCACTCGGCCGCCGTGAGCTGGAACAGACCGGCGGCGGCCAGGGCGCGCCCGGACAGCAGCACCCGCTTGCGCGGGCCGGTGGTGCCGCGGGTGAACGCCACGCGCGCGACGTCGGCGGCATCGGCGCGGGCGACCAGGGGCGCGGCCGACGGCGTGCTCGCCCAGAACCCGGCCAGCCCGGCCTCGGTGATCACCAGCCGGGCCCCGCACCACGCCGCGGCCGCAGCGGTGTCCGCCCCGGGCGGCAGCCCGGCCGAGCGCAGGCCGGCGAGCGCGCACGCCGCTTGTACAGCCCACTGCTCGGGCCGGTTGCCGACCACCTGCAGCACCAGGTCCCCCGGCCGCAGCCCGCGGGCGTCGAACGCGGCGAGCGCGCGCCCGATCAGGTCCGCGGTCTCGGCGTAGGTCACGCACCGGTCACCCGCCACGAACGCGAGACGGCCGGGATGGCGGCGCAGCGCCCGCACGACGAGTTCGCCGAGCCCGGGCCCGTTGAACGGTCCGGTCATCCGGCGGGCATCACGTCGCCGCACTCGCCACAGGTCCGGGCGTCGACGTCGGCGAAGAAGCGCTGGTACGCCTTGCCGACCGGGTCGGTGCGGTAGTCGTCGATGTGCACGGCCTCCTCGTGCAGGAAGTTGTCGCACTTCCGGCAGAACCAGTGGAACCGGTCGAGCTCGCCTGGGCGCCGCAGCCGCTCGATGACCAGAACGAACGCGTCCGGAGGGAAGCGGGGGGAGTGCGGGATGCCGGATCGGGTGTAGATCGACGAGCCCTGTGGGATGACCGCGACGTCCTCGGTGCCGTCCGGGTTGCGGTAGTGCAGATTCATCTGCCCCCGGATCATGAACATGACCTCGTCGCTGGGGTTGATGTGGAACTCGCTGCGGTACTCCCGGCCGCGGGCGACGAACGCGAGCGACTCCCCCTCCTGCCACAGCACGCGGACGCGCCGGCCGGCCTCACCCAGCTCGTGCGCGATGCCGTCGAGATCGACGATCGGCATCGAGATCTTCAGTTCGGTCATGTGTTCTCCTTCGACAGGAACTCGCGGATCAGCCCGGCGAGCTCGGCCGGCCGTTCCTCGGGCAGGTAGTGGCCGCTGCCGTCGACGAGCACCGGCGTGACGTGCTGGGCGGCCTCGGTGACCGTGTCGAGCCAGGACAGACCCACCCCGCCCGCGGCCCCGACGACGAGCACCGGCATCGGCAGCTGCGCGGTGGCGGCCAGCCGACGGTTGTCGGCGATGTCCTGCGGCAGTGCGCGGTAGTGGCCGAAGCTGCCGCGCAGGGCCCCGGGACGGGCGAGCGCGTCGGCGTAGACACCGAGATCGGCGGGCCCGATCGCGGCGGTCTCGACCAGCCCGATCTCATCGCGCAGGAACAGGAACCGCAGGTATGTGCGCTCGCGGCCGGAGACGAGTGCTTCCGGCAGGTCGGGGACCATGTTGAAGCCGAAGTGCCACGACCCACCGCGCAGCGGGTTCGCCGCGTCGATCGAGCGGCCCAGCCCGGGTATCCCCGCCTCGACGAACACCAGCCGGGTCACCTCGTCCGGCCACTGCGCAGCCAGCGCGTAGCCGACCTGCCCGCCGAGATCGTGGCCGACGACGGCGTAGCGATCGTGCCCCAGCTCGTGCATCAGCGCCCGCACGCGGCGCGCGACAGTGCGCTTGTCGTAGCCGTCCGCTGGGATCGAGCTGTCACCGAACCCGGGCAGGTCCGGCGCGACCAGCGCGAACCCGTCGGCGAGCAGCGGAACCACGTGCCGCCAGGCGTACGCCGTCTGCGGCCAGCCGTGCAGCAGCAGGACCGGCTCGCCGGCCCCGGCCGTGGTGACGGCGAAGACCAGCTCGCCCGCCCGGACTCGGATCATCGCTGCTCCCTTCTGCGGGCCACGATGCTCACCCGCGCGTCGGGCCGCGGACAACGACCGCCTTCCGACAGCCGGAAACGCGATCTTGCCGCAGTTTCGGCGGCGCCCGAAGAATCCGGCGCCATGCTGGACCGGATCAGGGTGCTGAGCTTCACCCACTTCGTGCAGGGCCCCGCGGCCGCGCAGCACCTCGCCGACCTCGGCGCGGACGTGGTGAAGATCGAACCGCCGGGCGGTGCGTGGGAGCGGCGCACGGGCAGCGGCGGCATCCGCGTCGCCGGCACCAGCGTCACGTTCCTCGCGGTCAACCGGAACTGCCGGGCGATCGCCGTCGACCTCAAGCACCCGATGGCGGCCGAGGTGCTCGCACCGCTGATCGCCGGGGCCGACGTCGTGCTGGAGAACTACCGGCCGGGCGCGCTGGACAAGCTCGGATTCGGCTACGAGGCCGTGCGGGCGATCCGGCCGGACATCGTGTACGCCTCGGCGACCGGCTGGGGCGGGCGCGGCCCGATGGGCGAGCGGCCCGGGGTCGACGTGCTCGTGCAGGCGCGCAGCGGGCTGATCGCGGCGACCGGGGACGGGACGACGGCGGCGGGATCGCCCGTCGTCGACCACCACGGGGCCGCGCTGCTCGCGCTCGGGGTGCTGGCCGCGCTCGTCCGGCGAGCGCGCACCGGGGAGGGCGCCCGGGTGGAGGCGAGCCTGCTCGGGGCCGGGCTGGACCTGCAGGCCGAGGCGATCGCACTGTTCCACGGCGGCCGGCGCACCCGCGCTGACCTGCGGCGGGACCGGCATCTCGCGGCCTGGTTCATCGATGCCCCGTACGGGGTGTACCGGCTGGCCGACGCGGTCGCGGTGATCGCGCTGAGCGGAGACATGGCGGGGTTCGTCTCCGCGATCGGCGCGCCTGCGCTCGTCGCGTTGGGGGACGAGGGCCGGCTGACCGACCGGGATGCGTTCACCGCCGCGCTCGCGGCGGAGCTGGCCGGCTGGACGTGGGAGCGGCTGGATGCGGCACTGGGCCCGCGCGGGTTCTGGTACGAGCGGGTCGCCGACTACGCCGATCTGCCCGCCGACCCGCAAGTTCAGGCGGAAGGGCTGCTCACCGAGGTGCGCCTCCGCGACGAGCCCGTGACGCTGGTGCGCCATCCCGTCCGCTACGACGGCGAGCTGCCGCCGGTGCGCCGGATGCCGCCCGAGCTGGGCGAGCACACGCGGGAGGTGCTCGCGGAGTCCGGGGTCGACGCCGAACGCATCGATGCGTGGTTCGCGGCCGGAGCGGTCGCGTGAGGGCGGTGGTGTGCCGGGAGTTCGGCGAGGCCGACGCGCTCCCCGACGTGCTGGAGATCGTCGAGCTGCCGCCGCCGGTGCCCGGGCCGGGCGAGGTCGCGGTCGACGTCTCCTGCATCGGGCTGAACTTCCACGAGACGCTGCTGGTCGCCGGGCGGCACGTCGTGCGACCCGAGCCGCCGTTCTCGCCGGGCAGTGAGTACGCGGGCACGGTGAGCGCGGTCGGGCCCGGGGTGGCCGGCGTCCACGTCGGTGACCGGGTGGCGGGCAACGAGGAGTACGGCGTGGCCCGGGAACGGATCGTCGTACGGGCCGACCGGGTCACCGTCCTGCCACCGTCGGTGCCCGACGCGACGGCCGCAGCCGTGCTGGTGGGGGCCGCGACCGCGGTGCACGGGCTGCGGCAGCGCGCGGGTCTCGTTCCCGGGGAGACGCTGGCCGTGCTCGGCGCGTCGGGCGGGGTGGGACTGGCCGCCGTCGACGTCGGGCGGGCGCTCGGGGCGCGGGTGATCGCGTGCGCGTCGTCGGCGGAGCGGACGGAGTTCCTGCGCCCGCGGGCCCACGCCGTGATCGACTACTCCGTGCAGGACCTCAAGGCTGAACTGCGCCGGCTCACCGACGGGCACGGCGTGGACGTCGTGCTGGACCCGGTGGGCGGGGCGCACGCGGAGGCGGCCTTCCGCGCGCTGGCCTGGCGCGGGCGGCACCTCGTCGTCGGGTTCGCCTCGGGCACGATCCCCCGGCTCCCGCTGAACCTGCCGCTGGTGAAGGGGGCCGCCGTGCTCGGGGTGTTCCTCGGCGAGTTCACCCGGCGCGAGCCGGAGGCGCACCGGGCGAACGTCGCCGACGTCCTCGACTGGGCCGGTAACGGCCGGCTCGTCCCGCACGTGCACGCGGTGCTGCCGCTCGAGCGGTGTGCGGAGGGGTTGCAGATCCTCGCCCGGCGGCAGGCGCGGGGAAAGGTGCTGCTGGCCCTGTGAAGGTGCGGTTGCGAGGGTCAGTCCGGGATCGCCCGTACGTCCGGCACGACCACGGCGAACAGGTCGGCGACCGCGGCGAGGCTCGCGGTCTGCAGCGCGGCTGCGTCGACGGCCGAACCGTCCGGCCCCGGGAGCGCACGGGTCGCGGTCGCCGCGGCGACCACGGTGGGCGAGTACCCGAGGTTGAACGCCCCGCGCGCCGTCGAGTTGACGCACATGTGCGTCATGAACCCGGCCAGCACCAGGTTCCGCGGCCCCGGCCCGAGCCGTTCCGCCAGATCGGTCCGCACGAACGCGTTCGGGAAGTTCTTCACGATCACCGGCTCGTCGCCGCGCGGGGCGACGCGGTCGACGATCGCCCCGATCTCGTCGCGGACGTCGTAGGGCGAGCCGGGACCTGCGTCGTGCTGGATGTGGACGATGGGGATGCCGGTGGAGCGGGCGCGGTCGAGCAGCTCCGCGGCGTGGTCGAGCGCCGTCTCGACGCCCTCCAGCTGCATCGTGCCGCGGGTGTAGGTGTTCTGGCAGTCGATCATGATCAGCGTGGACTCCGCGAGCCGGGGCGGCTCGGCAGGCAGCCCGGACAGCGTCCGTAGCGTCGTCGACGGCACGTCTGGTCCTCCCGGGAGAAGGGAACGGGACCCGGACGGTACGCCGGTCCGGGTCCCGCCCGGGGATCTTCGCCGCGTCGAGAACGAACCTGCGGTGATCGAAGAGCCTTGTTGATCACCACATCGTCGTGCTCGACGCCGGACCCTCCGCCCGTTCCTCGTCGGTCAGCAGCCGCGAGCGGACGACGAACCGTACCCCCTCCGGCGCCTCGACGGAGAACCCGCTGCCCCGCCCGGGCACCACGTCGACGGTGAGGTGGGTGTGCTTCCAGTACTCGTACTGCGCCGCCGACATGGAGAACCCGATCGGCTTCACCAGCCCCTCGACGACGAGATCACCGAGGTGGACATCTGATCCACCGAGCTCGAACTCCCCCTCGGGGTAGCACATCGGCGCGCTCCCGTCGCAGCATCCGCCGGACTGGTGGAACATCAGCGGCCCGTGGACCTCCGTGAGCTGCACCAGCAGGTCAGCGGCCGCCTGCGTGAGCGCGACCCGGGGCATCAGAAGAAGCCCAGGGCGTTCTGCGAGTAGCTGACCAGCAGGTTCTTGGTCTGCTGGTAGTGCTCCAGCATCATCTTGTGGGTCTCCCGCCCGATGCCCGACTGCTTGTAGCCGCCGAACGCCGCGTGCGCAGGGTAGGCGTGGTAGTTGTTCACCCACACCCGGCCGGCCTGGATGTCGCGGCCCNCGCGGTAGGCGGTGTTGCCGTCGCGCGACCACACGCCGGCGCCGAGCCCGTAGAGGGTGTCGTTGGCGATCGCGATGGCGTCGGCGTAGTCGGTGAACCGGGTGACCGACACGACCGGGCCGAAGATCTCCTCCTGGAAGATCCGCATCGAGTTGGTGCCCTCGAAGATCGTCGGCTGGACGAAGTAGCCGCCGGACAGGTTGCCGCCGAGCTCGACGCGCTCCCCGCCGGTGAGGATCTTCGCGCCCTCCTGCCGGCCGATCTCGATGTAGGAGAGGATCTTCTCGAGCTGGTCGTTCGACGCCTGGGCGCCGATCATCGTCTCGGTGTCGAGCGGGTTGCCCTGCTTGATCTGCTCGGTCCGCTTGACCGCCGCCGCGAGGAAGTCGTGGTAGATGTCCTGCTGGATCAGCGCGCGGGACGGGCAGGTGCACACCTCGCCCTGGTTGAGCGCGAACATCGTGAAGCCCTCGAGCGCCTTGTCGTAGAAGGCGTCGTCCGCCGCCGCGACGTCGTTGAAGAAGATGTTCGGGCTCTTGCCGCCCAGCTCCAGCGTGACCGGGATGATGTTCTCGGACGCGTACTGCATGATCAGCCGGCCGGTGGTGGTCTCACCGGTGAAGGCGATCTTGCGGATGCGGTTGCTCGACGCGAGCGGCTTGCCCGCCTCCAGCCCGAAGCCGTTGACGATGTTCACCACGCCCGGCGGGAGCAGATCGGCCACCAGCTCCATCAGCACGTGGATGGACGCCGGGGTCTGCTCGGCAGGCTTCAGCACGACCGCGTTGCCCGCCGCGAGCGCGGGCGCGAGCTTCCAGATCGCCATCAGGATCGGGAAGTTCCACGGGATGATCTGGCCGACGACGCCCAGCGGCTCGTGGAAGTGGTAGGCGACGGTGTCGTCGTCGATCTGCGAGATGCCGCCCTCCTGCGCGCGGATCGCGCCGGCGAAGTAGCGCAGGTGGTCGATCGCGAGCGGGATGTCGGCGGCCAGGGTCTCCCGGCAGGCCTTGCCGTTCTCCCAGCTCTCCGCGATGGCGATCGGCTCGAGGTGCTCCTCGATGCGGTCGGCCATCTTGTTCAGGACCTCAGCGCGCTCGGCCGGGGAGGTCTTGCCCCACGCGGGTGCGGCGGCGTGCGCGGCGTCGAGGGCGAGCTCGACGTCCTCGGCGGTGCTGCGCGCGACCTCGGTGAAGATCTCCCCGGTCTGCGGGGTGGGGTTCTCGAAGTACTGCCCCTTGACCGGCTTGAGGTACTCGCCACCGATGAAGTTGTCGTACCGGGACTTGAAGGAGACGATGCTGCCCTCGCTGTTCGGGGCGGCGTAGACGGTCATCTGCGGTCCTTCCTCGGCTCGCGGACGAAGCGCCGCGAACGCTAGGAAGACCGGGGTTGCAGCCGGGTTGCAGCTCGTGGGAGGTAGCTCACCTTCCGGACAGAGGCGGCCGCGCCTTCGGGTCAGGTACCCCTTGCCCCGGTGCCCGACCGCGCGAATGCTGGCCTGTGATGAGCGCCACCGATCCCGTGCGGGACGCGCTCGAGCGCACCCGTGAGGCCGTCCTGTCCGGCGGCACGCCTGCGCTGCCGCCGCGGGAGGTCGTCTCACGGTCGTGGGAGCGATCGCTCGCCGCACACGTCGATCCCGAGCACGACACCCCGCCCTACGAGCACGAACCGGCCGAGCTGGAGCGGATCCGCCGGTCGCACCCGCTCGCGCCGGTGCTGCCGCTGCTGCGCCAGACGCTGGTGGAGATCGCCGACCAGGCCAAGCACATGATGATCGTGACCGACGAGCGCGGCCTGATCATGTGGCGCGAGGGCGATCGCGACGTGCTGCGCCGGGCCGAGCCGGTCGGCCTCGTCGAGGGCACGCGCTGGTCGGAGGACGCGATCGGCACCAACGCGATGGGCACCGCGCTGGCCGCCGACGAGCCGGTCACCATCCACTCCGCCGAGCACCTGGTGCGCACCTACCACTCGTGGACCTGCGCGGCCGCACCGATCCACGACCCGGACACCGGTGAGCTCATCGGCGCCGTCGACGTCACCGGGGCAGCGCGCACCTTCCACCCGACGACGCTCGCGCTGGTGGTCGCCGCCGCCAAGCTCGCCGAGAGCCACCTCGCCGCGCAGATCGCCGTGCGCGACGAACGCCTGCTCGCCAAGGGCCTGCCGCACCTGACCGCCCTGCGCGGCGGCCCGGGTGCGCTGCTCGCCCCGAGCGGGCGGGTGCTCGCCGCGCAGCCGGCCGGTTGGCTGCCGGCGCGGGTCCACCTGCCGCACAGCGGCGACCGAGTGCGGTTCGAGGGCGGCGAGGCGGTGCTCGAACCGCTGGCCGAGGGCTGGCTCGCCCGCCCGGTCGACCGCGGCGCCCGGACGCTGCCCGTGCTCACCGTCTCGTTCCTGGGCGCGCACCGGCCCGTCGTGCACGTCGACGGCCGCCCGGTGCAGCTGTCCCGCCGGCACGCCGAGCTACTGGCGCTGCTCGTCCTGCACCCGGAGGGCCTCACCGCGGACGCGCTGGCCACGATGCTGCACGGCGACCACGGCAAGACCGTCACGATCCGCGCGGAGGTGCACCGGCTGCGCGGGGTGCTCGGCCCAGCGATCCTGCGCACTCAGCCGTACCGGCTCACCGCCCGCGTCGACGCCGACTTCCGCGAGGTCCGCGAGGCGCTGATGAGCGGGCGGGTGCGCGACGCCGCGCTGGCCTACCGGGGCCCGCTCCTGCCCTGCTCGGATGCGCCCGCGATCCGCGAGGAACGGGAGTTGCTCACCGGCGCCGTCCGAGCGGCGGTGCTGCGCAGCGGCGACGTCGACGCGATGTGGGCGCTGCTGCGCGCGGGCGGCGACACCGATCCCGAGCTGCTGCACCGGCTGCGCGCCAGGCTGCCCGATCCCGACCCGCGCCGGGCGATCCTCGCAGCTCGGCCGGCGGACGACGGGTGACGCCGTAGGGTTCGCGTCCCTAACCGTTCGGAGGGCCAACCCTCCGTACGTACAGGGCCACCATGCGCAATTGGCTTGTAGCCTCGAACACCGGCCACCGTCTTCAGTGAGGAGGGCAGCCGTGACCCTCGTCGCCACCGCAATCCGAGCAGGGGACTCCGTCCTGCTCGCCCGGCGCAGTGCTCCCGGCGACGATCCAGGCGACCGGCCACGGCCTCAGCTGGCGAAGTTCCACGCCCCGGAGGTCGTGTTCGGCCCCGGTTCGCTGTCCGAGGCGGCGCACGCAGCGCTGCGGCTCGGCGCGCGCCGGCCGTTCCTGGCCACCGACCCGGGGCTGCTCGCCGCGGGCTGGCCGGATGAGCTGCTCGGCCACCTGCACGAGGCCGGCCTGACCCCGCACGTCTGGTACGACGTCACGCCCAACCCGAAGGACCACGAGATCGAGGCCGGCTACGAGCAGTACGTCGCCGCAGGCTGCGACGTGGTGCTCGGCATCGGCGGCGGCTCGGTGATGGACGCGGCGAAGGGCATCGCGCTGCTGTCGTCCAACGGCGGGCGGATCCTCGACTACGAAGGCATCGACAAGATCGTCTTCCCGATCCCGCCGATGGTGATGATCCCGTCGACGTCGGGGACGGGGGCGGACGTCTCGCAGTTCTGCATCGTCACCGACACGAAGCGCCGCAACAAGATCACCATCATGGGGCGGGCGCTCGTCCCGGACGTGTCGGTGATCGATCCGCGGCTGCTCACCACGATGCCCGACGACCTCAACGCCGCCACCGGGCTCGACGCGCTCACCCACGCGATCGAGGCGTACGTGTCGCTGGCGCACAACCCGCTCACCGACACGCACGCGCTGCAGGCGGTGTCGCTGGTCGTCGGCAACCTCGCGCACACGATGGAGGAGCCCGACGACGCCGCGGCCCGCCAGTGCATGGCGCACGCGGCGCTGGAGGCCGGGCTCGCGTTCACCAACGCGATCCTCGGCGCCACGCACGCCATGAGCCACCAGGTCGGCGGCCTGCTCGACCTCCCGCACGGGGTCGTCAACGGGGTGCTGCTGCCGCACGTCATCCGGTTCAACGGGGAGGCGGAGCCGGAGCGGTTCCGCGCGATCGCGCAGGCCATGGACCTCGGCCTGCACCCCGACACACCCGGGGCGGACGCGGCGGAGCTGGTGGCCGAGCGGGTGCGCAAGCTCGCCGACGACGTCGGCGTGCCGCGGGGGCTGGCCGAGCTGGGGGTGTCCGAGGCGGACGTGCCGCGGCTGGCGGAGCTGACGCTGCAGGACGCCTGCCTCACCACGAACCCGCGCCCGGCGTCGGTGGCCGACATCGAGACGATGCTGCGGGCGGCGCTGTGACCGGCCGGGAAGGGGCCGTGCCGTGACCGAGGTCGCCCGGGTCACGCCGGACCTGCACGCGCTGACCGGCATCCGGTCCGGCAAGCCGTCGTTCTACCCCGAGTACCGGCACTCAGCGGAGGGTCTGCGGCGGGTCATCCACGCGCTGGACCGGATCTCGGCGGCGCTCGTGCGCACCCACGAGGGCTCCGAAGCGCTGGTGCGCGCCGTCGTGGCCGCCGCCGCGGACCACCTGACCGCCCGCTGGGTGGTGTTCGCGCTGGTCGACGGGCAGATGCCGGACGCCCACCCGCGCCACCTCGTGCTCGGCCCCGGCGGGGTGGAGATCACTGACCGCGACCGCATCCCCGAGGAGGTCTGGTCGCACGTCGAGCGGATCCGGGCGGCCGAGTTCACCGCCGCCGACCACGTGCACGGCTCGCGGGACCAGCACGTGCACGTCCCGATCACGTCCGGGTGCACGGTCGTCGGCAGCTTCGCGGTGTGGACCGGCACCGAGCGGGAGATCGACGCGACCGACGAGTCGGTGCTGCGCATCCTCGCCGGCCAGACCGCGGCCGCGCTGCAGAACTGCGCGCTCTACCAGCGCGGGGAGGCGCTGCTGCGACGCTCGGAGCGGCTGCGTGAACAAGCTCGCAAGCAGGCGGAGGACTTGGCCGAGCGCAACAGCCAGCTGCAGGCGGCCCAGGAGGAGCTGTTCGCGGCGCGCCAGCACCAGGTGCTCGTCGACGAGCGGCACCGCATCGCACGGGAGCTGCACGACTCGGTCACCCAGTTCGTGCTGTCCGCCGGCATGCAGATCGAGCTGTGCCGCACCGAGCTCACCGATCCCGCGCTGATCGAGCGGCTGGACACCGCCAAGGAACTGACCCGCCGGGCCGTCGAGCAGCTGCGGTCGGCGATCTACGCGCTGTCCGACGACGAGCACGGCGAGAAGACCCTCCCGGCCATGCTGGAGCGGTTGCCGGACGTCCACATGCCCGAGGACCTGCGCGTCGACGTGCGGATCGGCGGCAATCCCGTCCCGCTACCCGCGCAGGCCGAGCAGTCGCTGTTCCGCGTCGCCGGGGAGGCGCTGTTCAACACGGCCGTGCACGCGGAGGCCACGCGCGCGGAGGTCCGGCTGGTCTACCGGCGCGACCGCGTGGTGCTCACCATCGCCGACGACGGCCGCGGCCGCCCCGAGGACGTGCGGCGGTCGATGCGGGCCGCCGCCCGCGCCCCGTCCGGCGAGCACCGCGGCATGGCCAACATCCAGGCGCGCGCCCGTGAACTGGGCGGCACCTTGACGCTGTCGAAGTCGCGGTTGGGTGGCCTGCAGGTGCAGGTCAGCGTGCCGCTGCCCGTGGAGGACCCCTCATGACCGCTCCCGTCGCCGCCCGCCCCCGGCAGGCGCCCACCCGGATCGTGCTCGTCGACGACCACGCGATCATGCGCCAGGGGTTGCGGGCCGTGCTCGACCGCGAGGAGGACCTGGCCGTCGTGGGCGAGGCCGGGTCCGCTGAGGCCGCCGCGGCCGCCGTGGCGAAGACCCGCCCGAACGTCGTGCTGCTCGACCTGAAGCTCACCACGGGGCCGCAGGCCGACGGGCTCGATCTGTGCAAGCGCCTCACTCAGGAGCACCCGGGCCTCGGCGTGCTGGTGCTGACCACGTTCGCGGAGGACCGGCTCGTCGTCGAGGCGGTGCAGGCCGGCGCCCGCGGCTACGTCGTGAAGGACGTCGACACCACCGAGCTGGTGCGCGCGATCCGCGCGGTCTCGCGCGGTGAGAGCGCGTTCGACGCCCGCAGCGCATCCGCGATGGTGCGCAGCCTCAACAGCCCGTCGCCGGACCGGGAACGGCTCACCGACCGCGAGCTCGAGGTGCTTCGCCTGCTCGCCCGCGGCCTGTCCAACCGCGCGATCGGCAAGGAGCTGTTCATCTCCGAGACGACGGTGAAGTTCCACGTCTCGAACGTGATGCGCAAGCTGCTGGTGGGCCGGCGGGCGGAGGCGGTGTACGCGGCGAGCAAGCTGGGCCTGCTCTGAAGCGTTCGTGATCGCGTCGACGATCCACGGTCCGCGCCTTGCGGGGGGCGGCCCGCAGACCGGACGCGTCCTGATCTGCAGGTCGTCCGACGCCGCTGTTGCGGCCCCGCGGGCTCGCTCCGGGTCGTCCCGGTCGGTGGGGTCAGGGCCGGCCGGGCACCAGCCGGGCGACTCACTCACACCCGAGATCGTGGTCCGGGCCTTCCTCGACGAGGAACACCTCGACATCGCATCCGGGTCGACCGCTCCGCTGAGGTGACCGCGAGAACGCCGGTGTCGACGCGACCCCGCTGGGTCAGGGCTTGTCGAGCACCAGCCAGCCACCGTGGTGCTCGAACACCCGGAACGGCCAGCCGGTGCGCGCCCCCAGCTCCTGCAGCGCCGCCAGGTCGAAGGTGCGGACGTGGCCCCACGCGGGGTTCGGCTCGTCCTCGAACGGCACCGCGACGACGGCCCGCCGCCGCGCGATCCGCTGCATCTGCGCGATCACCCGGTCCCCAGCTTCGGGCGGCAGGTGCTCCAGCAAGTGCACGGCCAGCACGGTGTCGGCGCTCGACGCGGCGAGCGGGGGGTGCACGGCGTCCCCCGCCACCGCCGTCACGGCGAGGCCGAGCCGGGTGGCGATCCGCCGCAGCAGGGCCGCGGTGCCGGGCACGAGGTCAACGGCGATGACCTCGTGCCGGGCGCGGGCCAGTCGCAGCGACAGGAACCCGAAGCAGCTGCCCAGCTCGACCACGCGCCGGCCGCGGACCAGCGCCGCCGCTGTGTCGTGCACCGGCGCGAACTCGGCGATCGTGCCGCCGGGGACGCCGCCACCGGCGGCGAGGCGGTCGAGGGTGTTGCGGTAGAACGCCTCCCACGCGGCGTCGGGATCGGCCGCCGCGGACTCCACGAGCGCCACGAACACCCGCTCGAACGCCTCCGGCGCCAGCAGCCCTGGTCGGACCAGCGTGCGCTCCAGCCAGCCGGCGAGGTCGTTGTCGAGCCGGTCCAGCGGGATCGGGCCGCCGGGACGGGCGAGCCCACCACCCCCCGTGCGGGTGGGCTCGTTGCCCCGGTTCCCGGCCCCCTCCGATGGGCGACGAACGGCCCTTTCGTCCACCTGGAGTGGACGAAAGGGCCGTTCGTCACCGATCGCGGCAGCGGTCGCGGACCCGGCGGGGCTCATCGGCCCACCAGGTCCACGGCCATCTCGTTCGCCGCGCTCTCCAGCCCCGTCAGGTCCCGCACGACCCGCACCCGCGAGCAGTGCTCCGCGTAGAGCGGCAGGTCGCAGCGGCCCAGCCCCCACGAGTAGCGCGGTTCGGGGGTCAGCCAGATCGTCTCCCGGGCCCGACGGGTGATCTCGGCGAACGCCTCCAGGTTCGGGTCGTTCCCGTTGCCGCGCCCGTCGCCGAGCACGATCACGGTCGAGCGGCGGGTGACCGCCGACCCGAAGTCCTCGATGAACGAGCCGAAGACGGCGCCGTAGTCAGAGTTCGCGTCGACGTCGAGCAGCTCGCCGCCGAAGATCCGCATCAGCGCCTGCTCGATCGGGTGGTCCTCGAACAGGTCGGTGACCTCGACGACGTCCTTCACGAACGCGAACGTGCGCACCTGGCCGAACAGGTTCTGCAGCCCGTGGACGAGGTGCAGGGTGAACCGGGCGGTGGCGCGCACCGACAGCGACACATCGGTGAGCACGACCAGCCGCGGCTTGTCCTCCGCCCGCTGGACGGTGATCGGCGCGAACGGCACCCCGTCGAAGCGCATGTTGCGGCGCATCGTGCGGCCGGGGTCGATGCGCCCGCGCGCGGCCACCTTCCGCTTGTGGGTGAGCCCGCCGCGCAGCGTCCGCGCCAACCTGCGGATCGACTCCTCCAGCTGCATGCGCTCCTGTTCCGCGACCCGGTCGACCTCGGCGACGGACTTCTCGTGCCCCTCGATGACCAGGTTCTCCAGTGCCATCAACTTCTCGAGGTGGTGCTTGATGGCCTCCGGCAAGCCGGCGAGCAGGCCGTCGAGCCGCCGGCGCAGCGCCGCGGCGTCCTCCTCGGTGCCCTCCTGGTCGGCGGGGTCCGGGTCGACCTGGTTCAGCCACGCCAGCAGCGCCTCCTGCTGCGACACCGACAGATCGGCGTCGACCTTCGTGCCCTGCTGCTGGCTGATCTGGCCGGGGACGCCGGCGTCGTGCAGCGAGTCGGTCTCGATCTGCACGCGGTTGCCCTCGCCGAGCAGGCCCTGGTTGTCCTTGGACAGCACGATCTCGTCCGTCATCGACGCGAGATCGATCTTGTTGGCCTCCTGGTGCAGGTTGTACTGCTGAGCGAGGTCCTCGGGGTTGAAGAACTCGCGGATGTCGACGGGCTTGCCGTGGCTGTGCCCCTGCTGCGGGGTCTCGCCCGGGTCCTCCGAGAGCGTGAAGTCCTGCAGCGCGCCCTCGTCGGTGAGGTCCTCGTGGCCGTGGCCGTGACCGTGCCCGACCTCGGCGGGGCCCACCCTCACCAGCGCGAAGAACTGGTCGAAGACCTCGTCGAAGGCCTCCTCGTCGCGCCGGTCCTTCACCAGCGCGACGCGCAGGGCAGCGCGCAGCGTCTCCTTGTCGCGCAGCATGCCCGGCTCCCGCGCGCAGATCATCGCGTCGAGCGCCTCGGGCGTCGAGATGCGCACGCCGCGCAGGCGCAGGAGCCGGACGAAGCGGTGCAGCGCGGCTTCCACTACAGGGCCCGCTTACGTCCCAGGCCGGCGGTGAAGCTGCGCGAGCCGCGGTCGGCCGACACCTTCGCCGGCGTGACCGGCTTCGGACCCCCGTTCAGCGGGTCGCTGCCGTAGGTGTTGCCGTGCCGGCCGGGGGTGTCCTTGGCCGCGCGGATCGCGCGTCCGTCGGGCTCGCCGTGGTCGTGGTCGTGGTCGTGCCCATGACCGTGCCCATGACCGTGGCCGTGCCCGTGACCGTGCCCCGGCTCCGGCACGACGGCGTTCGGATCGACCAGCCGTGGCAGCGCACCGAGCGCCTTGCGGACGTCCTTGTCGTACTTGACGACGACGGACGCGGTGTCGGACAGGATCGCCGACGACAGCTCCTGCACGCCGAGCACGGCCAGCGTGCGGGCCCAGTCGATCGTCTCCGAGATCGACGGGGACTTGCGCAGGTCCAGCTCCCGCAGCCCGCGCACGATGCCGACCAGCTGCTCGGCGAGCGCGTCCGGCAGCCCGGTCTGCTTGCTGCGGACGATCTCCAGCTCACGCTCGGCCGAGGGGTAGTCGAGGAACAGGTGCAGGCAGCGCCGCTTGAGCGCCGCGGAGAGATCGCGGGTGTTGTTGCTGGTGAGGATCACCCACGGCGGCTGCTTCGCGGTGAACGTGCCCACCTCCGGCACCGAGACCTGGTACTCGGCGAGCGTCTCCAGCAGCACCGCCTCCAGTGCCTCGTCGGCCCGGTCGACCTCGTCGATGAGCAGGACGACCGGCTCCTCGGAGCGGATCGCCTCGAGCAGCGGGCGCGGCGCGAGGAACCGCTCGGAGAAGAACACGCTCTCCTGCGCGCCGATCCGGTCGACGGCGGTCGCCAGGTCGGGGGCGTCCGCGACGACCTGGCCGATCTTCTCCCGCAGGATCTGGGTGTAGAGCAGCTGCTTGCCGTAGTCCCACTCGTAGAGGGCCTTGGTCTCGTCCTGGCCCTCGTAGCACTGCAAGCGCAGCAGCTGCCGCCCGGAGACGGCGGCCAGCGCCTTCGCCAGCTCGGTCTTCCCGACACCGGCGGGGCCCTCGATGAGCAGCGGCTTGTCCAGCCGCGTCACGAGGAAGACGGTGGTGGCCAGGCGGGTGTCGGCGATGTAGCCCACCGCGGCCAGCTCGTCGATGACCTGGTCCACTGATTCGAACTGCGGCAAGGCATGTGCTCCGATCGGGGAGGAAGACGCCCCCGTGGGGTGCCGGCCCGCGGCCGGCACCCCACGGGGCGAAACGGGATCGCTCAGGAGAGCAGGTCGTCCAGGTCGCCGGTCATGCAGTGCTCGACGACGGGCCGGACGGTCTCGAACGTGCACTCCTTCGGGTTGCCCGGGGTGCAGGCGTCACCGAGGACGTGGTTGGTGATGCGGTCGACGTCCGCCGCGTCACCGACGATCGTCTTGGCGTTCTCGTAGAACTTGGTCGGGCCCTGGCCCAGCCGGTTCTTCGAGTAGGTGTCCTGCTTGACGTCGACGAACCGCTCCGGGATGCCCACGTCGCGCAGCAGCCGGATCGCAGCGGCGAGCGCCGCCTCGGCCGCCTTGACGTCGTTCATGCCGTGGGTGTCCACACCCATGGCCCGCGCGATGTCGGCGAACCGCTTGTAGTGCACCGGCATGTTGAACGCCCACACGCGCGGCAGCGCGATGGCGTTGTTCAGGCCGTGGTGGGTGTCGTAGAACGCCGACACCGCGTGCGAGATCGAGTGGATGATCCCCAAGCCGCCGGAGTTGAACGCCTGGGCGGCGATGTACTGGGCGTACATCATGCCCTGGCGGCCGGCGAGGCTCTGCGGGTTCCACGTGGCCTCGCGCAGGTTCTCCGCGGTGAGCTTGATCGCGTGCAGTGCGTTGCCCAGCGACGGCTGGAAGTCGATCCGGGAGACGTAGGGCTCCGAGGCGTGCGCGAGCACGTCGAACCCGCACTGCGCGGTGTAGTCGACCGGGCAGCTGTAGTAGAGCACCGGATCGTCGATCGCCAGGGTGGTGACCGAGGCGTCGTCGAACGCGACGTACTTGTGCGGGTTGTCCGGGTCGGTCGTGGTGTCGGTGATGACGTACGCCCACGAGGTCTCCGAACCGGTACCGGCCGTGGTGGAGACCGCGATGTGCGGCGGGTTCTTCGGGTTCTCGGACTTGTTGAAGCCCTCGAACTCGTTCACGTTGCGGCCGTCGTGGGCCACGGAGATGCGCGCGCCCTTGCAGGCGTCGTGGGAGCTACCGCCGCCGATGGAGACGAACGAGTCGCACTCGTTCTCCTGGTACATCGCCACGGCTTCCATGACGTTGTAGTCCTTGGGGTTGGACTCGACCTTGTCGTACACGACGACCTCGAGCCCGTGGTACTTCATGGACTCAACGATCTTGTGCACGATGTTCGAGCCGCGCAGACCCGACGTCATGACCAGGGTCCGCTTGAACCCCAGCTTGAGCGCCTCCGGACCGATCAGCTCGTGCGAACCCGGACCGAGGAGGGCGCGGGGGAAGGGGTGGAACTCCTTGATGGGGAACTGTGGGAGCAGTTCTTCGACCTGCATTGGTCATGCCCTTTCAGCGCGATCGGATCGGTCGCGCCGGACGCTATGAGCGCCGCGTCACACAGGGCCAGGGATTGGACGCCAGAACCGGTCGGTGCGGTCGGCAGGGGCGTCTCGACGGAGGGGTGACTCACCCCTGCGATCGGGCAGGTCGGGGATCGGCGCCGGACGCGCGGGCGGGGTCGTCGTGAGCCGGCCGGACGAAGACCGTGTTCCCACCACCGCCCACCGGGCGGTCGCCACCGCGGAACCAGACGACGCGCCGCTCCGACTCCGGAGCGGGACGGACGAGCTGCTGATCGGTCGACATGGGGCCTCTCCGGGTGTGCACCGGTTGACGGATTGGCGCACCTTACAACCGGCGACGCCGGCGGGAGCACAGGACTCCCCGCGTGTTCACCCGTCCTCGTCCAACCGCCGCCACACCAGCTCGGGCGGGCTGCCGGCGCGCAGGACGAGCGCGCGATCGCCGGAGCGGTGCACCGCGAGCACGGGCCCCCCGACGGGCTCCGGCACCGGCCCGCACGGCGCTGTGGCGCAGCCGGTGAACTCCGCCAGCAGGGCGGCGCCGTCGCGACCGAGATGGCGGCTGCGGTCGGCCAACGCGCCCGCGAGCACGGCGGCCCGCTCAGCGGCGTGCGGCAGGAGCGAGCCCGGCGCGGTCTCCTCGGCGGTCAGTGCGGCCGCCAGGACGGTCAGACAGGTGTAGGCGTGCCAGGCCGCGAACAGCTGCTCCAGGGGCCACTCCGGGGCGTCCGGCGCCGCCCACGGGGCCCGGAAGGCCGGGGCCGTCCAATGCCCGTCACCGAGCACCTCGTGGGTCAGCGCGAGGTCGAAGAACTTCTGGTGAGCGCCCTCGTGCACGAAGGCCTCAGCCGCCTCCACGGCACTCGCCGGGGCCGGCAGCACGACCATGCCGGGATGGTCCCGGTCGGAGGCCGAGCCCAGCCGGCCGGCCCGGTCGCGGTCCAAGACCACGAACAGAGCCACGTGCGGCAGCAGGTCGGTGGCGAGCTCCGGTACCCGCTCGACGGCCAGCCGGACACCGGCGAGGACGGTGGCGAAGGCGTCCTGCGCCGCGGTGCCGCAGAGCACCAGCGGATCGGCGCAGTGGTCCCCCTGTGCGCGCAGGACCCCGTGGACCCGGGCGAGGGCCGGCCGGAGCAGCTGCGGGGCCGCCGGGGTCGACGCGACCCGCACGGGCCAGCCGGCGACGTCCGCGGTGCAGCGGGGATCGACGAGGGCACCCAACCCTCCGGCGGGCGCCGCGGCGAGGCCGCCGCGGCCCGATGCGAACGCCTCCCCCAGCCGGCCCCTCAGCAGGGGATCGTCGAGCGCGGCGGCGTCGGCGTCGGGCACGGCGGAGCCCAGGTGTGCGGCGAGTGCCCGGTAGAGCACCCGGCGATCGCGCAGCACGTCCTCGGGGCTGCCGAACCGAGCGTGCGCAGCGCGCAGCCCGGCCGCGGTCGGCGACATCGGGCCCTCCTCTCGCGCGAGCTCAGGCGGCGGAGCGCCACAAGAGTGTCACGCCGTGCCCCGGCAGCAGCCAGGAGTCCAGCTGGAGGACGATCGGCTCGTGCACCGGGGTCCAGTCCCCGGAGTTGAGCGCCTGCTGGGTGAGCGTGAACGGCACGACGAGGAACTCGTAGGCGCCCTGCGGCGGGAACAGGTCCCGCACGTCGAAGGTGATCGTCCGGACGAAGCAGGGATGGGGCGCCGACCAGGTGTAGAAGCCCAGGTCGGCGCCCGGCGTACCGGTGGCGCGGATCGTGAGGCTGTCGATCGTCTGCACGACGTGGTCGTCGTCGGCGAGCTCCCACAGATCGAACTGCAGGATGCACAGGTCGTCGGGGGAGACGTCGTCGGACAACGTCACGTAGTCCCTGAACCGGCGCAGCGGCACCACCTCACCGGCGAACGGGCGGGGTGGGACCACGTGCACCCGGCCCGAGGTGTCGGTGTAGGTGATGCCGAGCTCGATCTGGTCGCGCACCCGGCGGATGAAGTCGCCGAGATCGTCCTCGTCGAGCACCCTGAAGTACTCGAACAGCGGGAACCGCCGCTGCTGGGCCACGAGCGCGCCGATCTGCTCGTCGTGGGTGGCGAACACGACGAACTTGTGGCTCTTCCGCACCCCGGACAGCTCGTGGGTCCACTCCGCCTCGCTCGCGCACACCCCGTCCTCGACCGTCCAGATGCGGAAGTGCGCGGTGGTGCTGCGGCTGACCGCGGTGTCGCTGCCGTCGAGGTCGCGCCCGGCACCGCCGAGCACGCCGGTGAGCACGTCCTCGTGATCGGTCTCGCCGTAGATCCAGGGCAGGAGGGAGGCGAGCACCGTCCGCGGCGGCATCGCCTGGATCAACGAGGGGCCGGCCAGCTCGGTGAGGCGATCGACGAGGAGGCGCTCCAACGGACGCCTCGCGGCCCAGGCCACCGCCGCGATCAGGAGGACCACGCCTGCGCACGCCGCGACGAGGTAGCCGAGCCGCAGCCAGAACGAGGGCCCGTCCGGCCCCATCACGGCGGCGACCCCGAAGCACACAGCGGCCGCCACCGCGAGTCCGACCGCCATGCCCCCACCTCATCGCGCCGACTACCGCCGGCAGCATCATCACCACTCCACCGGGTGATGCGCCAGTCGGGGCGCGGCGGGGTCAGTCGTCAGGGCGGTCGCGCCAGCGCGGCTCGGCGTCGGTCCAGCTGCCGGTGGTGTCGAGCGGCTCGTCGGCGATGTCGGGCAGCTCGTCGTAGAGCCGCTGCAGGTGCCCGTTCATCGCGGCGCGAGCGCCCCCCGGATCGTTGTTGGCGAGGTAGCGGACGACCTTGTCGTGCTCGCGCGCGGCCCGCAGCGGGACCCCGCGCCCGGCGTAGCTCTCGTAGCGCCAGTCGCGGATGCTGGCCACGATCGGACCGTACGCCTCGGCGAGCAGGCGGTTGTGGCTGGCCCGCACGATCTCCATGTGGAAGCCCTCGTCGGCCTCCAGCAGCAGGTCGCGGTCGTCGCCCGCCTCCCGGAAGCGGGTGTTCCACTTGCGGATCTCGTCGAGCTCACCGTCGGTCGCCCGCACCGCGGCCAGGCTGGCCGCGAGGCCCTCCAGTCCGATGCGCAGCTCGAACAGCTCGGCGGCGCTGTAGCCGTCGACCTCGAACAGGGCACCGGTCCGGCTGGTCGGCGCCGAGCGGCGGACGTACCAGCCGATGCCGCGCTTCACCTCGAGCACGCCGAGGGTCTCCAGCCGCTGCAGGGCGGTGCGGATGGAGCTGCGCGCGACGCGCATGTTGCGAGCCAGCTCGGTCTCGTTGTCGAGCCGGCCGCCGGGCCGGTAGTGGCCGCTCTCGATGAGCTCGCGGATCTTGTCCGCGATCACCTCGGGCAGGGGCCGACCGGCGTCGAGGGTCAGTTCGAACCTGCGGTCTCGGTCGACACTCATGACTCCCTCGCGCACCCGGCCGGGTGCGCTGCGTCCTCCGGCCGGTGGTCCGGCCCACGGCAAACATCCTCCGCGACCGTAGCCCAGCCCCGGACATCAGTCAACACGGATTCTGACGTCAGTCGTCTGATGACACTTCTCAGTTGACTGACAACTGATATCCGTCTTCAATATTCCTCATCAACCAGCACACGGGACCGGAGGTGGGACATGAGCGGCACGTTCCTGCTGCTGACCCTCGTAGCAGCGATCCTCCTGGTCAACTGGCGCGTGGTGCTGGTCGTCCTCCTGGCGGTGCTCATCGCCCTGGTGGTCCTCGGCACCGGCGCCCTCCGGCCGAACAACGCCGAGGCTGTCGGACAACCGGGCTTCACCAGTCCGGCAGTGGTCACCCAGCCGCCCACGGTGGTCTGACGACCTGGCACGGACGGACCCTGAAACGCCGACGGCCCGTCCCGCATCAGCGGGACGGGCCGTCGGCGCAGTGTCGGTCAGGTCCGGCAGATCACTCCTCGCCGGACTTCGCCAGGTCCACCGGCGGGGAGTCGGGGACGGTCACCGGCTTGGGTTCGCCGCGGAAGACGAACCGCTGCTTGTCCTCGCCGGTCGCGTCCGGGTCCTCCTCGACATCGACGATGACGATCTGGCCGGGCTCGACCTCGCCGAAGAGGATCTTCTCCGACAGCTGGTCCTCGATCTCGCGCTGGATGGTGCGGCGCAGCGGCCGAGCACCCAGCACGGGGTCGAAGCCCCGCTTGGCCAGCAGCGACTTGGCCGCCGGGGTGAGCTCGATCGCCATGTCCTTGTTCGCCAGCGCAGCCTCGACCCGCGTGATCATCAGATCGACCATCTCGATGATCTGCGGCTCGGTCAGCTGGTGGAACACGACGATGTCGTCGATGCGGTTCAGGAACTCCGGGCGGAAGTGCTTCTTCAGCTCGTCGTTGACCTTCGCCTTCATCCGCTCGTAGTTCGAGCCCTCGTCGTTCGACGGGCTGAAGCCGAGGCCGACCGCCTTCGAGATGTCCTGCGTACCCAGGTTCGAGGTGAAGATGATCACGGTGTTCTTGAAGTCCACCGTGCGGCCCTGACCGTCGGTCAGGCGGCCGTCCTCGAGCACCTGCAGGAGGGTGTTGTAGACCTCCTGGTGGGCCTTCTCGATCTCGTCGAACAGCACGACCGAGAACGGCTTGCGCCGCACCTTCTCGGTGAGCTGACCGCCCTCCTCGTAGCCCACGTACCCGGGCGGGGCACCGAAGAGCCGCGAGGCGGTGTAGCGGTCGTGGAACTCACCCATGTCGATCTGGATGAGCGCGTCGTCGTCGCCGAACAGGAAGTTCGCCAGCGCCTTGGACAGCTCGGTCTTACCGACACCGGACGGGCCGGCGAAGATGAACGAGCCGGACGGGCGCTTCGGGTCCTTCAGACCGGCACGGGTGCGGCGGATCGCCTTCGAGACGGCCTTGACGGCCTCCTCCTGACCGATGATCCGCTTGTGCAGCTCCTCCTCCATGCGGAGCAGACGCGTGGTCTCCTCCTCGGTGAGCTTGAACACCGGGATCCCGGTCCAGTTCGCCAGCACCTCGGCGATCTGCTCCTCGTCGACCTCGGCCACCTGGTCGAGATCGCCCGACTTCCACTTCTTCTCGCGCTCGCTCTTCTGGTTGAGCAGCTGCTTCTCCTGGTCGCGCAGGGCCGCGGCGCGCTCGAAGTCCTGCGCGTCGATCGCGGACTCCTTCTCGCGGCGGACCTTGGCGATCTTCTCGTCGAACTCGCGCAGGTCCGGCGGCGCGGTCATGCGGCGGATGCGCATGCGGGCGCCGGCCTCGTCGATCAGGTCGATCGCCTTGTCCGGCAGGAACCGGTCGGAGATGTAGCGGTCAGCCAGGGTCGCGGCGGACACCAGCGCCGCGTCGGTGATCGTGACGCGGTGGTGCGCCTCGTAGCGGTCGCGCAGCCCCTTCAGGATCTCGATCGTGTGGCTGACGCTCGGCTCGCCCACCTGGATCGGCTGGAAGCGGCGCTCCAGGGCCGGGTCCTTCTCGACGTACTTGCGGTACTCGTCGAGCGTGGTGGCGCCGATCGTCTGCAGCTCACCGCGGGCCAGCTTCGGCTTCAGGATGCTCGCGGCGTCGATCGCGCCCTCGGCGGCACCCGCACCGACCAGCGTGTGCAGCTCGTCGATGAACAGGATGATGTCGCCGCGGGTCGAGATCTCCTTGAGCACCTTCTTCAGGCGCTCTTCGAAGTCACCGCGGTAGCGCGAGCCGGCGACCAGAGAGCCCAGGTCGAGCGTGTAGAGCTGCTTGTCCTTCAGCGTCTCGGGCACCTCGCCCTTGACGATGGCCTGCGCGAGCCCCTCGACGACGGCGGTCTTACCCACACCCGGCTCGCCGATCAGCACGGGGTTGTTCTTGGTCCTCCGGGAGAGGACCTGCATGACCCGCTCGATCTCCTTCTCGCGACCGATGACCGGGTCGAGCTTGCCTTCACGGGCCGCACTGGTCAGGTTCCGACCGAACTGGTCGAGCACCAGCGACGAGGAGGGCGTGCCCTCACCGCGTCCGCTCGAGCCGGACTCCGCGGGTTCCTTGCCCTGGTAGCCCGACAGGAGCTGCAGGACCTGCTGGCGGACCCGGTTCAGGTCGGCCCCCAGCTTCACCAGCACCTGGGCAGCCACACCCTCGCCCTCGCGGATGAGGCCGAGGAGGATGTGCTCGGTGCCGATGTAGTTGTGCCCCAACTGCAGCGCTTCGCGCAGTGACAGCTCGAGGACCTTCTTCGCCCTCGGCGTGAACGGGATGTGCCCGCTCGGGGCCTGCTGCCCCTGGCCGATGATCTCTTCGACCTGCTGGCGGACGCCTTCCAGGGCGATACCCAGGGACTCGAGGGCCTTGGCGGCCACTCCTTCCCCCTCGTGGATGAGGCCGAGGAGGATGTGCTCGGTGCCGATGTAGTTGTGGTTGAGCATCCGGGCCTCTTCCTGGGCCAGGACGACAACCCGCCGCGCTCGGTCGGTGAACCTCTCGAACATCGTTACTCCTCGCCTACTGCGCCGTATCGCGCCGCTGGAACGTCCGCGACCCGTGCCGTCTTGTCGAGCGGCGCACGCTGCGCCGCGAACGCCCGATACCACTCTATCGGCACAGGCGGCTCGGCCGCCCTCGTCGGCGACCGCGACTTGCCGATTACATTGCAAGAACACGCTGCACGGCGCCGGTTGTTCCCCCGTCGGTGTTCGCTGTGCGCGGAACGCGTACCCCGACCGGACGGTGTCCGCACCTCGGTCACGGGGCGCTCCGCGACGGCGCTGCGACGGTCAGGTGGCAGCGCGGTCGGCAGCGATGCGGTCAGCGGCGACGCGCTCATGCGCGCCGCGCCGGCCCGCGGGCTCATCGCGTGGCCAGGGCACTGCACCGGAGGAACAGCGGCGAGGGCGAGATCCAGCCTAGCTGGAGGGCGAGCCCAGTGCCCGGAGCGGGCGGGGTCAACCCCTGAAGGTCGGCGCTGAAGGCCGGCGCTGAAGGCCGTTCCGTCCGACCGGTCCGGCGCGTTCGGGCTCGCGAGTCGCGCGTCCGGCGCGGCGAGTCGCGCACCGGGTCCAGGCGAGTCGTGCGTTCGACGGGGGCGACACCACACCCCACCGGACGCACGACTCAGCCGATGGAAGGCAGGACTCGCGCGACCAAACACGGGACTCGCCGGGCGAAACGCGCGACTCGCGCTGTTCCCTAATTCTCGCGGTGGTATGCCTCGACCAGACGGGCGGGGATGCGGCCGCGGTCGGAGATCTTCTCCCCGCGCTTGCGCGCCCACTCGCGGATGGCCTGGTTCTGCTCACGGTCGACGACCGGCTTGCGCGCGTTCGGCGCGGATCCGCGGCGGCCGCCCAAACGGCGGGCGGATGCGATGAATTCGGCGAGGCCGTTGCGCAGCTTCTGGGCGTTGGCAGCGGAGAGGTCGATCTCGTACGTGCGCCCGTCGATCCCGAAGGTGACGGTCTCGTCGGCCGGTTCTCCGTCGATGTCGTCGATCAACCGGACCTCGCGGATCTCCGCCACAGCAGCCTCCAACACTTCTTCGTTCGAATCCCGACCCCCCCGTTCGGGGTCCTGCAACCAAGATAGTGCTATTACGCGGATAGTGTCGAGTTGGATCCGGCCTGATCCACACCACCCGACAAGCGGTTACTCGGATCGCACCAGCGGATAGAGAATCGTTTCCCGGATCCCGACTCCGGTCAGCGTCATCAGGAGCCGGTCCACACCCATTCCCATCCCACCGGTCGGCGGCATTCCGTACTCGAGCGCGCGGAGGAAGTCCTCGTCGAGCTGCATGGCATCGGGATCGCCCGCGGCGGCGCGCAGGGACTGGGCTTCGAGGCGTTCCCGCTGGTCGACGGGGTCGACCAGCTCGGAGTACGCGGTGGCGACCTCGGCGCCGAAGATGAACAGGTCCCAGGCCTCGGCCAGGCGCGGGTCATCGCGGTGGCGCCGGCTGAGCGGACGCACCCCGATGGGGTAGTCACGCACGAACGTGGGCTCGACGAGGGTGTGCTCGACGAGCTTCTCGAACAGCTCCAGCGCGATCTCGTCGGCGCCCCAGTCGGGCTTGAGCGCGACGTCGTGCGCCGCCGCGAGCGCCTTGAGGTCCACCACCGACGTGTCCGGGCCGACCTCCTTCCCGACCACTTCCGACAGTGCCTGGAAGAACGTGACCGAACGCCACTCGCCGCCGAGCTCGTGAACGGATCCGTCGGCGTGCTCGACCTGTGTCGAACCGAACACGGCCCGGGCGCTCTCCTGGACCAGCTCACGGGTGAGCTCGGCCATCGTGTCGTACGTCGCGTATGCCTGGTAGGCCTCGAGCATCGTGAACTCCGGCGAGTGCGTGGAGTCGATGCCCTCGTTGCGGAACACGCGATTGATCTCGTAGACGCGTTCGATCCCGCCGACGACCGCGCGCTTCAGGAAAAGCTCGAGCGCGATCCGCAGGTACAGATCCTGGCCGAGCGCATTCGCATGTGTCACGAACGGACGAGCGGCCGCACCGCCGTGCAGCAGCTGCAGGATCGGGGTCTCGATCTCGATGTAGGACTTCGAGTCGAGCACCCGGCGCAGGGTGCGCACGACGGCCGAGCGAGCCCGGACCATGTCGCGGGCCGCCGGCCGCACGATGAGGTCGACGTAGCGCTGGCGGGTGCGGTTCTCCTCGGACAGCTCGTTGTGCGCGGTGGGTAGGGGCCGCAGCGCCTTGGCCGCCATCGTCCAGCGGTCAGCGAGCACCGACAGCTCACCGCGCCGGGAGGTGATCACCTCACCGTGGACCGCCACGAAGTCGCCGATGTCGACCATGGACTTCCACCGCGCCAGCTCGTCGGCGCCCACGTTCGCGAGGCTGAGCATCGCCTGCAGCTCGGTGCCGTCGCCCTCGCGGAGGGTGGCGAAGCAGAGCTTGCCGGTGTTGCGCAGGAAGATCACCCGGCCGACGACATCGACGACGTCACCGGTGGTGGTGTCGGGCGGCAGGTCCGGGTAGGCCTCGCGGATCTGGCGCAGGGTGTGGCTGCGGGGCACCTCGACGGGGTAGGCCTCGATGCCCGACTCGAGCAGGGCCGCGCGCTTCTGCCGCCGGATCCGCATCTGCTCCGGCAGTTCGGATTCGGTCGGTGCTGGCGCGTTGCTGTCCACGTCCGCAGGGTAGTAATGCCCCGGCGGGCGGCTCNCACGTGGTGCCGCCCCCCGGTCAACAGTTGCGGAGGTAGGTCAGCCGGAGGCCGGCCAGCGTGAGGTCGGGCACGTACTCGGTGATGGTCTCGGAGATGCCCTGCATGAGCGGCGCGAGCCCACCGGTGCCGATGACGGTGACCGGCCCGGCTCTGCGCCCCAGCTCGGCGACGATCCGCCGCACCAGCCCGTCGACCTGCCCGGCGAAGCCGTAGAGCACCCCGGACTGGAGGGCCTCCACGGTGTTCTTGCCGATCACCGACCGCGGCTGCACCAGCTCGACGGTGCGCAGCGCTGCCGCCCTGGTGGCGAGCGCCTCCATCGAGATCTCGATGCCGGGAGCGATCGCGCCACCGAGGAACTCGCCCTTGGCGGAGACGACGTCGATGTTGGTCGACGTGCCGAAGTCGACGACCACGCAGGCCGTGTTGTGGATGGCGTGCGCGGCGAGGGTGTTCATCACGCGGTCGGCGCCGACCTCCCGCGGGTTGTCGACCAGCAGCGGCACGCCGGTGCGCACGCCGGGGCCCACGATGACGTGCGGGTCGCCGCGCCGGGCCAGCATCATGCGCAGCTCGCGCAGCAGGCTGGGCACGGTCGAGAGGGCCGCGATGCCCGTGATGCGCGGGGCGTACGGGCCGAGCAGGGCGGTGAACGCGACGTCCAGCTCGTCGGAGGTCATCCGCGGGTCGGTGCGCATCCGCCAGTCCCGCACGACGGGCGGGCGCGGACCGTCGGCGTGGTCGTCGTAGACCCCCAGCGCGATCTGGGTGTTGCCGACGTCGACGCAGAGCAGCACGGCTGACTACACGAGCGCGCCGGAGCGCAGCCCGGATCCCTCGGGGGCGTGCGCCGGGTCGGAACCCTGCTCGACGATCCGGTTGGCCTCGTCGACGAACACGACGCGCGGCCGGTAGTTCTCCAGCTCCTTCTCGTCGAACTGACCATAAGCGATGATGATCACCAGGTCGCCCGGTTGCACGAGGTGCGCGGCGGCGCCGTTGATGCCGATGACGCCGGAGCCGCGCGGCCCCTCGATGACGTAGGTCTCCAGGCGGTTGCCGTTGGTGATGTCGACGATCGCGACCTGCTCGCCCTCCAACAACCCGGCCGCGTCCATCAGGTCGCGGTCGATGGTGACCGAACCGACGTAGTGCAGGTCGGCCTGCGTCACCGTCGCGCGGTGGATCTTGGAGGTCATCATCGTGCGGAGCATTCGGTACTCCCTACTGCTTCTACAGTGCGACGGGGACGTTGTCGATCAGCCGGGTGGTGCCCAGCCGGGCGGCGACGAGCAGCCGGCCGGGTTCGCCGACGCGCGGCGGGCCGAGATCGCTGTCGGTCAGCTCGAGGTACTCGACCTCGAGCGCGGGCTCCTGGTCGAGCACGGCGCGGGCCGCGGCGAGGACGGCCTCCGGGCCCTGCGCCGACACGGAGGCACCGGCCTGCAGCGCCCGGTACAGCACGGGCGCCTTCGCCCGCTGCTCGGGTGACAGGTAGGCGTTGCGCGAGGAGAGCGCCAGCCCGTCGGGCTCGCGGACGGTCGGCACGCCGACGACGTGCACCGGGAAGTCCAGGTCGCGCACCATCCGCTTGATCAGCACGAGCTGCTGGTAGTCCTTCTCGCCGAAGAACGCCACATCCGGCGCGACGATGTGGAACAGCTTCGCGACGACCGTCAGCACCCCGCCGAAGTGCCCCTCGCGGACCGCGCCCTCCAGCTTCGAGCCCAGCTCCCCCGGCTGCACCGTGACCTGCGCGCCCTGCGGGTACATGTCCTCGACGCCGGGGACGAACGCCAGTTCGACGCCCTCCTCGCGGCAGGCGGTGAGATCGGCCTCCAGCGGGCGGGGATAGCGGTCCAGGTCTTCGTTCGGGCCGAACTGCAGCGGGTTCACGAAGATCGACACGACCGGGACGACGGAACCCGGCGCGCGCCGCGCGTGCCGGATCAGCTCGCGGTGCCCCTCGTGCAGCGCGCCCATCGTCGGCACGAACACGATCCTGCGGCCCGCGTTGCGCAGCGCCTTGGTGATCTTGTTCAGCTCGGCGGGTGAGCGGTGCACGGTCAGCTCTCCGGCGCTGTAGCCGGTCCGTGCAGTGGTCACGACCCCTCCTCCAGGATGGTCCGCACGTCGGCGGCAGCGTGGCCGGGCAGCAGCCCGCCCCGCTCCGCGAGGTGCACCGTGCGCGTGGCCAGCGCCCGGTAGGTCCGGGCGAGATCGGCATCGGCGTCGGACAGCACGCGCAGGTGGGTCCGCACCGTCTCGACGTCGCCGCGCGCCACCGGGCCGGTCAGCGCCCGGTCGCCGTGGCGCAGCGCGTTGTCCAGCGCCGCAGACAGCAGCGGGGCGACCACCCGTTCCGCCGGGGTCACCCCGGCCCGCTCCAGCAGGCCGACGGCGTCGCGCACGAGCGTGACGAGGTGGTTGGCGCCGTGCGCCAGCGCGGCGTGGTAGAGCGGCCGCACGTCCTCGGGGACGCGCACCGGCTCGGCGCCCAGCTCCACCGCCAGCGCCTCACCGACGTGCCAGGCGGCCTCGTCGCCCGGTGCCGCCGTGACGGCGACGCAGCAGCCCGTCAACCGGGCCACGTCCTCGGTGCGGCCGGTGAACGTCATCGCCGGGTGCAGTGCGAGCGGCAGGACCCCGTGCTCGGTCGCCGGAGCCAGCGGGGCCACCCCGCTCGCCCCCGACGTGTGCACGACGATCTGACCGGGCCGGAAGCAACCGGCGGCCGCGAGCCCCTTCACCAGGCCCGGCAGGACGTCGTCGGGGACGGCCAGCAGCACCAGATCCGCTTTGGCCGCGACCTCGTCGGGCGGCAGCAGCGGCACACTCGGCAGCAGCAGCTCGGCGCGGCGCACCGAATCCCGGGACACCCCGGACGCGCCGATCACGTGGTGGCCGGCGGCCGCCCAGGCCGCCCCCAGCACAGCCCCGACCCGGCCGGCCGACACGACACCCACCCCGAGCCGGGCAGGTCGGTCTGCAGCCATGCGCGTACTCCTTCGTTCCAGTCCCGCGATCCGGGTACCGGACGATGCCGCACCGCCATCGGAGCGGCGAGCCCAGGCTAGACGCGCATGTCGGGCTCTTGCGACGTCGGGTGACAGGCTTCACCCGGGCCGGGACGGCTCAGCCGTACGGCCAGCTCTGGGGCGGGAGACCGGGCGGCAGGGGCCCGTACTGCTGGCGCTGGCCGGGCGCCGGGCCGGGCGGCGGCGGAGTCCAGTTCTGGGGCGGGCGCCCGCCGCGCGGGCCACCGTGGCGCAGCGCGACCGTCAGCGCCTGCGGGTGCCCGACGGCGGCCAGCCGCGCCGACAGCAGCTCGGCCAGCGCCTCCTGGTGCCACTTCTGCGCCAGCCTGCCGACCGACCCGCGGGCCATGCGGGCCCGCAGGAACGCCATCTCGGTGACCGCGGCCTGGTAGCGCGCCACCGCCTGCTCCACCTGCCGGCCGGACTGCCGGCGCACCGCGGCCCGCCAGTTGCGCCGGCCCGCGAGGCTGGACAGCAGCGTGATCTCGCTCGGCGCGATCCAGCCGGCCCGCGCGAACCCGGGCAGCTGCTCGACGACGATCCGCTGCTCGCGCTTGCGCTGCCAGACCGAGAGCACGATCAGCGAGATGAACACCGGCACCATGACCACGGCGTAGACGCCGACGAACCCCGTGCCGCCGCCGAGCGTGCCGGAGGCGTTCCACAGCCCGTGCAGCAGGACCGCGACCACGTAGCCGGCCGGGATGGCCAGCCACGCGCCGGAGCCGCGCCTGCTCGCCGCCGCGATGCCGGCGCCGATGCCGGTCATGGCGGTGAACAGCGGGTGGGCGAACGGGGAGAACACGCACCGCAGGATGACCACGGTGAGCGTGGCGGCGCCCGAACCGTCCTCGTCGAAGGTGCGGCCGATGTAGAGGATGTTCTCGGTGAACGCGAAGCCGGCCGCGGTGATGCCGGCGTAGACGATGCCGTCGGTGATGCCGTCGAACTCGCGGCGCTTGAACACCAGCATCCCGACGACGAACAGGCCCTTGACCGCCTCCTCGACGATCGGGGCGACGACCGCGACCGTGATCAGCCCACCCTCCTCGGCGCCCAGCTCGGCGTCGAGCAGGATCCCGGCGACCGAGTTGAGCACGATCGCGATGCAGGCCGCCACGCCCGCGCCCCAGACGAACGCCGCCAGCAGCAGGTGCGGCGGCTCGGGCTCCCACCGGTCGATCCACAGGAACGCCGCCACCACCGGTCCGACGGGCAGCAGTGCGAGCAGGGCACCGAGCAGCACACCGCCCGCTCCGACCTCGCTCTGCACGATGCCGATCGCGATCAGGACGAAGAACGCGAGCACGACCAGCACGACGACCGGCCCGAGCACGAACCGCCGCTGCCGGGTCTGCGTCGGCATCTGCTGCGTCAGCCGAGTGATGCCGGTCATGACCTGCGACATGTGGGGGAGCCTACGGGGCGGTCTCCTCGGCGTCGTCAGGATCATCCGGTGTGCGTAGGCCGTGCTCCAGCCACAGGGCCGCACCGATCAGCCCGAGGGCGCAGATCAGGCCCACCGCGCCCGACGCGGTGTCGCTCGCCGCGGCGGTGACCTCGCCGGCCCGGGGCACCGTGTAGGCGAGCAGGCCGGCCCACCAGCCCGCCACGACGGCCCCCGCCACCGAGGACGCCTTCGCCAGCATCACCGCCCGGGCCGCCACGAGCGGCTGGACGGGCCGGGTGCCGGGCTCACGGCGGATGCGGCTGCGGAAGTTGAACCCGGCGATCGCCTCAGCGATCGCGAGCACGCCCAGCGTGGCGCCCGCGAACAGGGGGAACCCCGGCAGCGAGCCGTAGGACAGCCGCACGATCAGGTTCGCGACCAGCACGGCGACGAGCCCGATCGCGAGCAGGTCGCGCGGTCGGGTCGCGGTCACTTCAGCGTCACCGCCGTGCGGCGCATGCCCGCCTCGGCGTCCGGGCCCAGCGCGGCGAGCAGGTCGGCCACCCGACCGTGCCCGGGCAGCACGGCGTCCGGGTCGATGTCGAGCCACGGCCGCAGCACGGTCGCCCGCTCCGGGGTGCCCGGGTGCGGCAGCAGCAGCTCGGGATCGTCGCTGGTCACGCCCTCGACGTGCACCACGTCCACGTCCAGTGTGCGCGGGCCCCACCGGATCTCCCGCACCCGGCCAGCGGCGTTCTCCAGCGCCTGGCCGCGGCGCAGCCATCCCCACGCGTCGGTGTCCGGGTCGTCGACGATCAGCACGGCGTTGAGGAAGTCCGGCTGCTCGACCCCGCCCCACGGCGCGGTCTCGTACACCGGCGACACGGCCACGAGCGCGGCGGCGAACCCCCGGACGGCCGAGCGCAGGTGCGCCTCCCGGTCGCCGAGGTTGGAACCCAGCGAAAGCACCGCGCGGCTCACGTCCGGCTCCGGTGCACCACGACGGCGACGTCGGAGAACTGCAGCGGGATCGGCGCGTGCGGCTTGTGCACGGTGACCTCGGTGGCGGTCACGCGCGGATCGCGCAGCACCTCGTCGGCGATCTCGCTCGCCACCGTCTCGATGAGGTCGCGCGGCTCACCCGCGACGATCGCGGCCACCCGCTCGGCCAGCTCGCCGTAGTGCAGGGTCTCGGTCAGGTCGTCGCTCGCCGCCGCCGGGGCGAGGTCCAGCCAGGCGACGACGTCGACGACGAAGTCCTGCCCGTCGCGCTTCTCGAAGTCGAACACGCCGTGGTGGCCGCGCACGGTCAGCCCGCGCAGCTCGATGCGGTCGCCGGTCACCGCTGCCCGCTCCACGCGGCTGCGACGGCGACGGCGTCGAGGGACTGGCCGACGTCGTGCACCCGCACGCCCCACGCACCGGCGAGGGCGGCCAACCCGCTGATCACCGCGGTGGCCAGGCCCCGGCCCTCCGTCGGGCGGTGGTTGCCCTCGGCGTCCGCGAGCAGCTCGCCGAGGAACCGCTTGCGGGAGGCGCCGATCAGAACCGGGAAGCCCAGCTCGGTGAACCGGTCCAGGTTGCGCAGCAGCGCCCAGTTGTGCTCGCCGTGCTTGGCGAACCCGAGCCCCGGATCGACCACGATCCGGCTCGGGTCGACCCCGGCGGCGAGGGCCGCGTCCACGCGCTGCTGCAGCTCGGCGCGCACCTCCGCCACGACGTCCTGGTAGACGGCCCGCTCGTTCATGGTCGCGCTGGGCCCGCGGCCGTGCATGAGCACCCACGGCACGCCCAGGTCGGCCACGCAGCGGGCCATGTCCGGGTCGGCCTGCCCGGCCGAGACGTCGTTGACCAGCACCGCACCCGCGCGGACGGCGGCCTCGGCGACCGAGGCCCGCATCGTGTCGATGCTGACCGCCACCCCCTCCGCCGCGAGGTCGGTGACGACCGGCAGCACCCGGGCCGCCTCCTCCTCGAGATCGACGCGCTGCGCACCCGGCCGCGTCGACTCCCCGCCGACGTCGACGTAGTCGGCGCCGGCGCGGTGCATGGCGAGCCCGTGGGCCACCGCGGCGTCGTGGTCGAAGTAGCGGCCGCCGTCGGAGAACGAGTCGGGAGTGACGTTGAGGATCCCCATCACGACGCACCGTCCGGGCCGGGGCAGCTCCACGATCACCCCCGCCTGATCAGCGCCAGCGCCTCGGCACGCGACGAGGGGGAGCTCTGGAAGAGGCCCCGCACCGCCGACGTCGTGGTGGTGGACCCGGGCTTGCGGATGCCGCGCATGCCCATGCAGAGGTGCTCGGCCTCCATCACGACGATCACGCCGCGCGGATCGAGCTTGCGCACCAGCGCGTCGGCGACCTGCGCGGTCAGCCGCTCCTGCACCTGCGGCCTGCGGGCGTACAGGTCCACCACGCGGGCGATCTTCGACAGCCCCGTGACCTTGCCCTCGGCGTTGGGGATGTACCCGACGTGCGCGAACCCGTGGAACGGCACCAGGTGGTGCTCGCAGGTCGAGAACAGCGGGATGTCCCGCACCAGGATCAGCTCCTGGTGGTGCTCGTCGAAGGTGCGCTCCAGCACCTCGTCGGGCTCCACGTAGAGCCCGGCGAAGATCTCCTCGTAGGCCCGGGCGACCCGCGCCGGGGTGTCGCGCAGCCCCTCGCGGTCCGGGTCCTCGCCGATCGCGATCAGCAGCTCGCGGACCGCGGCCTCCGCCCGGGCGCGGTCGACCCCGCGGGCCCCCGGGCGCAGGCCGGGTACGTCACCGTTCAGCTCGCCGTCCACGTCGGCGTACGTGCTCTCGCTCAGCGCGCGCCACCCTCGTCGGAGTTGTCACCGGCACCGTTGCCGTCACGGTGCTCCTGCTGCCCGGATTGTGCCGGAGCAGCCCACGGCGAGCCCGGGCCGGTCAGCGGCTGCGTGCTCGATTGCTGGGTCTGCTGCGGCTGCTGCGGGGAACCCGCGGGAGCCGAGGCAGGGCTCCACGGCCCCTCGGCGGGCGGCCAGGTCTGGCCCGCCGGGGTGGTCGCGGGCCGCCAGTCCGGCGGCGCGCCGTAGTTGTGCGGGACCGCGCTGGGCCGCGGATCCACCACCGGGCCCGGCACGGGACCGTGCCCGTTGGGGCCGGGAGGCGGGACCGAGCCGTTCCCACCCGGGTAGGAGCCGACCGGTGTGGGCTCGGGCTTCGGCTCGATCTTCTTCGGCGGCGGCCACGGCTCGCCGCGCTCCTTCGCCCGCTCCGCCGGGGTGAGGATCGGCGGCTTGTCCGACGGGGTGCGCCCGCCGAAGTCGTTGAACGCGGTGATGCGCGGCCGCTTCTTCACCGAGCCGAAGATGCGCTCGAGGTCCTTGCGGTTGAGCGTCTCCTTCTCCAGGAGCTCGAACACCAGGTCGTCGAGCACGTCGCGGTAGGTGTTGAGGATCTCCCACGCCTCGGTGTGCGCGGCCTCGATGAGCGCGCGCACCTCCTCGTCGATCTCGTGGGCGACCTCGAGCGAGTAGTCGGGCTGGTTGCCCATCGAGCGGCCCAGGAACGGGTCGCCCTGCTCGCGGCCGTAGCGGACGGCACCCAGCCGCGCGCTCATGCCGTACTCGGTGACCATCGCCCTGGCGATCTTGGTGGCCTGGTCGATGTCGGAGGACGCGCCGGTGGTGGGCTCGTGGAAGACCAGCTCCTCGGCCGATCGGCCGCCCATCGCGAACACCAGGCGGGCGATCATCTCCGACCGGGTCATCAGGCCCTTGTCGTCCTCGGGGACGACGAGGGCGTGCCCGCCGGTGCGCCCGCGCGGCAGGATCGTCAGCTTGTAGACCGGCTCCAGATCGGGCATCGCCCACGCGGCGAGCGCGTGCCCGCCCTCGTGGTAGGCGGTGATCTTCTTCTCCAGCTCGGAGATGATCTTGCCTTTGCGCCGCGGGCCGCCGATGACCCGGTCGACCGACTCCTCCAGCGCGGCCGCCGTGATCACGGTGCCGTTCTCGCGGGCGGTGAGCAGCGCCGCCTCGTTGATGACGTTCGCCAGGTCGGCGCCCGACATCCCGACGGTGCGCTTGGCGAGCGCGTCGAAGTCGACGTCCGGGGCGAACGGCTTGCCCTTGGCGTGGACCGCCAGCACCGCGCGCCGCCCGGCCAGGTCCGGCGCGCTCACCGGGATCTGGCGGTCGAAGCGGCCGGGGCGCAGCAGCGCCGGGTCCAGGATGTCGGGCCGGTTGGTGGCCGCGATCAGGATGATGCCGCCGCGCGGGTCGAACCCGTCCATCTCGACGAGCAGCTGGTTCAGCGTCTGCTCGCGCTCGTCGTGGCCGCCGCCCAGGCCGGCGCCGCGCTGGCGGCCGACCGCGTCGATCTCATCGACGAAGATGATGCAGGGGCTGTTCTGCTTGGCCTGCTCGAACAGGTCGCGCACCCGGCTGGCACCGACACCGACGAACATCTCGACGAAGTCGGAGCCGGAGATCGTGTAGAACGGCACGCCCGCCTCGCCGGCGACCGCCCGGGCCAGCAGGGTCTTACCGGTGCCGGGCGGGCCGTAGAGCAGCACACCCTTCGGGATCTTCGCGCCCAGCGCCTGGTAGCGGCCGGGGTTCTGCAGGAAGTCCTTGATCTCCCGCAGCTCCTCGACGGCCTCGTCGGCGCCCGCGACGTCGGCGAACGTCGTCTTCGGCATGTCCTTGTTGAGCTGCTTCGCCCGGGACTTGCCGAACGACATCACCCGGTTGCCGCCCTGGGCGTTGTTCATCATCCAGAACAGGATGAGCAGCACCACGCCCAGCGGGATCAGGTAGATCAGCATCGTGACCAGGAACGAGTCCTGGCGCACGGCCGTGTTGAACTCCGGCCTGTTCGGGGCGTCCTGCAGGAGCTGGACGATCTCGCCGCCGGTCTGGGCCGGGTACTGGGTGATGATCTTTTCGGAGCCGTTCAGCGGCGTGGTCAGGTCGAGCCGCAGCCGCTGCTCGCGGTCCTCGACGAGCGCCTTGGCGACATGGCCCTGCTCGATCTCGGTGAGCGCCACGGAGGTGGGCACCGGCGTGTAGCCGCGGGTGTCGTCGAACAGCACGCTGAACGTGAAGTAGACGAGGATCGCGGCCAGGATCCAGACCAGTGGGTTGCGGAGAATGCGCTTGCGGTCCATGCGGCAGCGGCCGTGAGGCCTTCACCCTCCCTGGCTGATCTCTCATACGGCGCGGAACGGCGCAAACGGACCGGCCCTGAGTTCGTCAGGATAGCGGTCCATCAGTCCCGCCGCGCTGCCGCTCCGGTGCGGACGTTCCTGCAGCCCACCGTGCGTAACTGGGCAACGATCGGGGGACGGCCGGTGTTCCCCACGGGGGACGGCCCACAATGGCCCATATCCGGGGCCGCCGGTGCTCGTTGGGCACCGCGAGTCGAGCCGGCAGCGGGCCGGCGCCGTTGACGAGGGGGGATGTACCTGATGGCGATCGGCTCGCGCGGGCTGGCGGCGGCTGCGGCGGCGATCGGGGTGATCGCCCTCACCGCGCTGGCCACCCCGGCCGCGACGGCCGCTCCAGCCACCCCAGCCGCCCCCGCAGCGCCCGCGGCGCCGGCGGAGGAGGCGCCGATCCGCCCCGGCGTGACGCTCGACACTGCGGGCGCGGGCACCTGCACCAGCAACTTCGTCTTCACCAACGGCTCCGACCTGTTCATCGGCCAGGCCGCGCACTGCGCCGGCACGGGTGACGCCACCGAGACCGACGGCTGCGACTCCGTAACCCTCCCGCTGGGCACCGAGGTGATCATCGCGGCCGCCGACGGCAGCAAGCGCAGCGGCACCCTGGCCTACAGCTCGTGGGTCACGATGCAGGACCGCGGGGAGACCGATCCGGCCGCCTGCGCCTACAACGACTTCGCGCTGGTGAAGATCGCCGACACGGACGCGGCCGACGTCAGCCCGACGGTGCCGTTCTTCGGTGGCCCGACCGGGCTGCGCACCACCGGGCTGACCCTCGGCGAGCAGGTCTACACGTACGGCAACTCGCCGCTGCGGCTGGGCATCGAGCTGCTCAGCCCGAAGGTCGGTGTCGCGGCGGGCGACGAGGGCGGTGGCTTCTCGCACACCGTCTACACGCTCTCCCCCGGCGTGCCCGGCGACTCCGGCAGCGCCTTCCTGGACGGCGACGGCCGCGCGTTCGGCGTGCTGTCCACGCTCAACCTGGCGCCGCTGCCGGCCAGCAACGGGCTGACCGACCTCGCGAAGGCGCTCGCCTACGCCAACGCCTACGGGGGCGTCGGCACGATCTCGCTCGTGCCGGGTGGTCCGTTCACCACCTCGCCGGAGGGCGTGTCGCCCATGGCGCTGGCCACCCCGGCCGGCCCCGCGCTCGGCGACGCCTGACCCTGCCTGACCCCACCCCGAGGAGAGGGCCCCGGTCCGGATGCGGACCGGGGCCCTCGTCGGGCGACAGGCCGTGCTCAGCGGTACACCGAGGGATCCAGGGTGCCGATGAACGGCAGGTCCCGGTAGCGCTCGGCGTAGTCGAGGCCGTAGCCGACGACGAACTCGTTGGGGATGTCGAAGCCGACGTACTTCACGGGCACGTCGACCTTGACCGCGTCGGGCTTGCGCAGCAGCGTGCACACCTCCAGCGACGCCGGACGCCGGGTCTCCAGGTTCTTCAGCAGCCACGACAGGGTCAGGCCCGAGTCGATGATGTCCTCCACGATGAGGACGTGCCGGTCAGCGATGTCCCGGTCGAGGTCCTTCAGGATCCGCACCACGCCGGACGACGAGGTCGACGAGCCGTACGAGCTGACCGCCATGAACTCCAGCTGCACCGGCAGCGGCAGTGCCCTCGCGAAGTCGGTCATGAACATGACCGCGCCCTTGAGCACCCCCACGAGCAGCAGGTCGCTGGTGGCGCAGCGATCGGCGTAGTCGGCCCCGACCTGCTTCGCGAGCTCAGCGGTCTTGGCGCGGATCGCCTCCTCGGTGACGAGCGTCGTGGCGATGTCACCGTCGTACACGGTGGCGGACCTCCCGGGGTCGTCGTAGGACTTGGCCACCGGCCGGCCAGCCGATGGGGAGCACGTCGAGCCTGCCATGCGTCCGCGCGAGCTCGCAGCCACCCGGCAGGGCCGCGCCGGAGCCGTCCCGGCGAGCGGTGACCAGCCGATCGGCCGCGGCGAGGTGCTCGGCGGTGAGCCCGGACACCCCGCGATCGCCCAGCCAGGCGCGCAGCGCACGGCGGCGCAGCGCGGGCGGCCGGGCCGCCAGCACCGCGCAGTCGAGCAGGTCGCCGTCGCGGGCCTCGGCGAGCAGCTCGGCGGCCAGCTCATCGAGGACGTCGGCGTCCTCCTGCAGCTGAGCGGCGGTGCGGGCCAGCGCCTCCGCGACCCCGCCCGCCAGGACCTCCTCCAGCAGCGGCAGCACCTCGCGGCGCAGCCGGACCCGGGTGAAGCGGGGGTCGGCGTTGTGCGGATCGCTCCACGGCGTGACGCCCAGCTCGGCGCACGCGGCCGCGGTGGCCGTCCGGCGCACCCCGAGCAGCGGCCGCAGCCACGGGGGCCGCCATGGCCGCATCCCGGCGAGGGAGCGGGCCCCGGAGCCGCGGCCGAGCCCGAGCAGCACGGTCTCGGCCTGGTCGTCGAGGGTGTGGCCGAGCAGCACCGGCGAGTCCGGGTGCGGGCGGGCGGCGGTGAGCGCGGCGTAGCGAGCCCGCCGGGCGGCCGCCTCCAGCCCGCCCGAGCCCTCCACGCGGACCGGGTGCACGGTCGCGGGCACCCCCAACCCGGCCAGCAGCTCGACGGTGGCGTCGGCCTGGGCCGCGGAGCCGTCCTGCAGGCCGTGGTCGACGACGGCCGCGCGGACGTCGGAGCGCACCTCCCGCGTGGCCGCCGCGAGCGCGAGCGAGTCGGGCCCGCCGGAGCAGGCCACCAGCGGTGGGGCCGCCCGCACGGCGGGCGGCAGTGCGGCCAGCGCGTCCCGCACGGCGCGCGTGACGACCCGGAGCGTCATGTCACCTCAAGTCGAGCACGCGGCGCAGCCAGGCGCCCGGATCGAGCAGCTCGGCGCGCGTGGGCAGCGTCTCCGGGCTCTCCCACACCCGGTTGAACCCGGCCATGCCGGCGGCCAGGACGACGTGGTCGGTGAACGCCTTGCCGACCGCGTACTGGCGCACCTTCGCCTCCACCCCGAGCAGGGCGCGCAACAGCCGGTCGACGAGCCCACCGCCGCGGCGGCGCTGGGTGAACCGGGCCCGGATCGTCGCGACCGCGGGCACCACCTCGGGGCCCACAGCGTCCATCACGTGGTCGGCGTGGCCCTCCAGCAGCGTCGTCACGGCGAGCAGCCGGTCGAGGACCGCTCGCTGCTCGGGCCCCTGCAGGGCCTCCACGACGGCGAGCGAGTCACCCTTCGCCTCGCGCAGCGCCTTGATCAGCTCCGGGAGCTTCTCGACGGTCAGGCCGCGCTGGGCGTCGGCCAGCGACAGCAGCTTCGCCACCTCGCCCGCGAAGTGGTCGCGCAGCCACGGGACGGCGGTGAACTGCAGCCGGTGCGTGGCCTCGTGCAGGCACACCCAGAGGCCGAAGTCGGCGGCCGGCACGTCCAGCGCGGTGCGCGCGGCGTGCACGTTGGGGGCGACGAGCAGCAGCCGCCCGTTGCCGTCCGGGCCGCCGAACGGGTCGTACTGGCCCAGCACCCGTCCGCCCAGGTACGCGACGAGCCCGCCGATCTGCAGGCCCGCGGTGCGGCTGGTGACCGCGCGGGCGATCGCGGGCACCTCGGGGATCGTCGCGCCCGCGGTCAGCGTCGCCATGCCGTCGATCGCGGCCGCGGACCAGTCCTTCCGGTCGACCACGTCCGCCGGCAGCAGCGGCAGCCCCTCGCCGAGGCCGGTGACCTCGCGCACGTGCCGCTCGGCCACCGCCGCGTCCGCGCGCAGCCGGTGCACCAGCTCGATCGCCTCGTCCCGGGAGGCGTCGGGTCCCTGCCCCACGAGCCTGCCCGCGGTCCGGCGGGCCAGGTCCCAGTCGATCGGCAGGCCCCGGGTGGTGCCGGGCGGCGGCCCGGCGATCGTGTTGTCGACCGTCACGACTACCAACGTACGTGCAGCGGGCACGATCCGCGTTGAAGCGAGCAGTACCGACCTCGGGAGGAGACCCGCTTCTCCTGCCGAGGTCGGCCGGGATGATCGCGCCGACGGCGGCCACCGGCTCCCGGGCGAGAAGCGGCAGGAAAGAAGCTCGGTGGACGCAGCCCCCCTCAACAGCGCCCGCCCTCGTACCCCGACCGTCCACCGCTGCGGCCGAGCACCATCGGACGGCGACCACGAGGCTCGCGCGCGTCGACGACGGCGGGGGAGGCGCGCAGCGGCCCCTCGGAGGAACGACCCGGGGGCCGCGAGCACCGCGCGAGCGACGACTCACCAGGCCGCGAGCACCGATCCCGGCGCAGAGCCGTCGTCGACACCGAGGCGCGCGAGCCGCGCTCGGCGACGAAGGAGCAGAGCGCGATCAACACCGCGGCTTCCTGCCGCTCAGGCCCGGCAGCCGCACTCCGCCAGCGCCGCCGCCAGGTCGTCCAGCCTCGGCCGCACCGCGGCGGGTGAGCCCCCGTTCGACATCAGCGCGAAGACGAGCAGCCGCCCGTCCGCGTCCGTGACGACGCCGGCGAGGGAGCTGACGTCGGTCAGCGTGCCGGTCTTGGCCCGCACCACGCCGCGGCCGTCCGCCGAGCGCTCGCCGGGGCCGAACCGGGTGGCCAGGGTGCCGTCGCCGCCCGCGACGGGGAGGCCGGTGATGAGCGGCCGGAGGAACTGGGGATCGTTCGGGTTCTCGGTGGGCGCGGCCGCGGCGGCGAGGACGGCGCCGAGCACCCGCGAGGAGACCCGGTCCTTGGTGGACAGGCCGCTGCCGTCGTAGAGCTGGGTGCCGGTGGTGTCGATGCCGGCCTGGTTGAGCGCGGCGAGGATCTCGCGGGATGCGCTGGGGAAGTCGGGGGTGGCGCCGCGGGCCCTGGCGACCTCGTGGGCGAGGACCTCCGCGAGCACGTTGTCGGACACCCGCAGGGTGTGCTCGACCAGCTCGCTGATCGGCGCGGAGGTGACGGCGGCCAGCACCTTCGCGCCGGGTTCGGCGACGGTCTCGGTGATCTGGCGCCCGTCCACGCCGAGCAGCTCGGCGAACGCCTGGCCGGCGGCGCGGGCGGGGGCGGGGGTGCGGGCGCCGTCCTGCTCGGTCGGGTCGAGGCGGCCGCCGTCGAGCATGAGCGGCTGGATGGGGGCGATGTAGCCGCCCTGGATGTCGGCGGGGTCCCAGCCGGGTGCCATGCGGTCGCCCTGGTAGCGGCTGACGTCGATCTGCACCCGCGTGATGGGCTCCTTGACGGTGGCTTTGACCTTGCGGGCGAGCTCGACGAGTCGGGTGGGCTGCGGGTAGACGGTCTCCTTGCCCTCGGGCAGCGCGGTGAGGGTCGGGTCGCCGCCGCCGACGAGCACGACGGTGCCGGGTTGCTTGCCGGCGACGACCTTGGTGACGAGCCCGCGGGTCGAGTCGAGCGTGAGCAGCGCGGCCGCGGCGGTGAGCAGTTTGCCGGTCGAGCCGGGGACCAGGGCCCGGTCGGAGGTGTGGTCCCACAAGACCTCGCCGGTGACGGCGTCGCGCACGATTCCGGTCACCTTGCCCGGGATCGCGTCGAGCGGCTTCTCCAGCTGTTTCGCCAGTGCCGCCGCCGACGGCATGGGCGCGGTCTCGGGCAGCCCGACGAGCGTGAGCTTCGGCGGCGGCGGGGCCTCGATCGTCGACGAGCCGGTGAGCTTCGCCACGACGGTGGGCGCGCCCAGGGCGACGGTGCCGCCCAGCGCGGCGGCTCCGATGAGCACGACCAGCACGATGGCCAGCCGGCGAAGCCCGCGACCAGGCACTCGTGCCGTGTCACCGATGGTCCGGCCCAGCCCCACGCGTCGCCTCCGCCTCGCAGCCGATGCCTCCCGCAGCGGCCCGGTGGCCCAGAATAGGGCAGCCCCGGATCCGGTCACTGGCGACCGGTGGTCCGCCGGATGTACGCCACACCGACGAGTCAGGAGAGCCGTAGCCGTGGACTTCGACGTCTTGATCGAGATCCCCAAGGGGGGTCGCAACAAGTACGAGGTGGACCACAAGACGGGGCGGATCCGGCTCGACCGGACCCTGTTCACCGCCACCCAGTACCCCGCCGACTACGGGTTCATCGAGGACACCCTCGGTGAGGACGGAGACCCGCTGGACGCGCTCGTGCTGGTGCAGGAGCCGACCTTCCCGGGCTGCCTGATCCGCTCGCGCGCGATCGGCATGTTCCGCATGAAGGACGAGAAGGGCGGCGACGACAAGGTCCTCTGCGTCCCCGCCGACGACCCGCGCCTGGAGCACCTGCGCGACATCCACCACCTGCCGGAGTTCGACCGCGCCGAGATCCAGCACTTCTTCGAGATCTACAAGACGCTGGAGCCGGGCAAGAGCGTCGAGGGCGCCACGTGGGTGGGCCGGGCGGACGCCGAGCGGGAGATCCGCGCGTCCTGGGAGCGGGCCAAGGCAGCCAAGGCCCGGGAAGCCGACGAGGGCACCCAGCACTGATCAGCCGGCAGGGCTCTCGTCGTCGGTGAGGCCGAGCAGCTGACGCACCTGTGCCGGGGTGAGCCCCTGCGCGATCAGCTCCTCCACGGCGGCGGCGAGCGCGGCCTCCTTGCCGGCCAGCTCGCGGCGGGCCGCCCGCACCGCGTCGCGCGCCTGTTCCGCGGTCTCGACGACGGCCAGCGCGCGCTCGGCGTCCGGCAGCAGCATGGCGAGCAGCCGGTCGCGGACGTCGGGCACCCGCTCGGCAACCGCTGCCCGATCCGGCCCGGTCCGGTCCAGCACCGCCACCCGGGCCGGTTCGGCCGCCTCCGGCCCGCCCGGGTTCGCCGGTTGGACGGCCTCGGCGGGCACTGCGACCTGGGCCGCGGTGGCGTCGAGCGCGCCGGCCGGCCGCTGCGGGGACCGCCCGGCCGCGGCCTCGTCGGCGGCCCGGGCGTCGATCCCCGAGGCGGCGCGCAGGGGGACCTCCTCCATCGCGAGGACGGCGACGAGCGCGAGCACCAGCACGCCGGCGGCAGCGAGGAACACCGCGGACAGCGACTGGGCGAACCCCTCCAGGATCGGCCGGGCGAGCACCGGGTCGGCGTGCGCGAGGAACGATGAGTCGTCGAGGTCCGGGGCGCTCCCGGCGGCGGCGAGGATCGGCGCGTTGGCCGGATCGGCGCGCACCGCGGGATCGGCGAGGCGGGCCTGGAACGCCGGGTCGGCGGCGGCCGTGCGGAACGCGTCGGCGATGCGCTCACCGACGATCGAGAACAGCAGGGTGAGGAACACGGCGGTGCCGGCGGTGCCGCCCATCTGCCGGAAGAACGTGGCCGACGCGGTGGCCACGCCCATGTCGCGGGCGGGCAGGGCGTTCTGCACGGCGAGCACGAGCGGCTGCATGATGCCGCCCAGTCCCCAGCCGACCAGCACCATGATCAGCGCGACCTGCCAGTACGGGGTGTCGACGCCGATCCGCGACAGCAGCGCGATCCCGATGATCATCAAGGTGCCGCCGAGGACCGGCCAGACCTTGTAGCGACCGGTTCGGGAGATCATCCGCCCGGACGTGATCGACATGCTCATGATGCCGAGCACGAGCGGCAACGACTGCAGGCCGGCCTCGGTGGGCGTCGCCCCCTTGACGATCTGCAGGTACAGCGGCAGCAGGGCGATCGCGCCGAACATGCCCGCGCCGGTGACGAACGCGGCGATCGAGCCCCAGGCGAACACGCCGCGGCGGAAGAACCGCAGGGGCAGCAGCGCGTCGTCCTTCATCAGGTGCTCGGCCAGCAGGAACGCGAGGATCCCGGCCGCGCCGATCCCGAAGCAGCCGAGCGCCTCGGGCGAGGTCCAGCCCCAGTCGCGGCCCAGCTCGGCGACGATGAGCAGCGGCACGAGGCCGACGACGAGGGTGAGCGCGCCGAACCAGTCGATGCGCGGCGAACGGCGGGCGTGCGGGACGTCCAGGACCTTCACCACGACGGCGAGGGCGAGCACCCCGAGCGGCACGTTGATCAGGAAGACCCAGCGCCACCCGGTGATGCCCAGGATCTCCGGAGTTCCGGCGAACAAGCCGCCGAGCAGCGGCCCGGCGACGCTGGACGTGCCGAAGACGGCGAGGAAGTAGCCCTGGTAGCGGGCGCGTTCGCGAGGTGCCACGAGATCGCCCACGATCGTCATGGCGAGCGCGAACAGCCCGCCGGCGCCCAGCCCCTGCAGACCGCGGAACGCCGCAAGCTCGTACATGTCGCGCGCGAACGCGCACGCCGCCGAGCCGAGCACGAACAGCGTGATCGCGGTGAGGAACAGCGGCTTGCGGCCGAAGAGATCGGACAGTTTGCCGTAGAGCGGGGTCGTGACCGTCGCGGTGATCAGGTAGGCGGTCGTGGCCCACGCCTGCATCGGGAGCCCGTGCAGGTCGTCGGCGATGGTGCGGATGGCCGTCGCCACGATGGTCTGGTCCAGCGCGGCGAGGAACATGCCGATCATCAGCCCGGCGAAGATCGTGAGGATCTGCCGATGGGTGAGCGAGAGCGCCGGTGGCGCTCCGGGGGTCGTCATGCGCCGCTCCCCCGGGCTGCGACGGCCGGGGCGGTGCGGCCCTTGAGCTCTTCCAGGTCGCTCACGAAGCGGGTGAGCAGCTCGGCCAGCGCCTCGCGATCGGCGGCGGGCCAGGCGTCGAGCAACTGCGCGATGGTCGCCGTGCGGCGGGCCCGGTTGGCCTCCAGGACACGCCGGCCCTCCTCGGTGGGGACGAGCAGGGTGGCGCGGCCGTCATCGGGATCGGCGACCCGCTCCACGTAGCCGAGCCGGACCAGATGGCCGACCTGGCGGCTGACCGTGGACGGATCGGAGTGCACGGCCTCGGCGAGCGTGCTGGCGCGCTGCGGCCCGTCCTGCACGAGGTGGACGAGCAGGAGGTAGGTGGCGCGTTCGATCGCGTCGGGGCCCTGGGCACGGCCGTGGACGCGTTCGACCAGGCGCACCAGCCTGGTCAGCTGGGCGCCCACCTGGTCGGCGACGGCGAGCGCGGCCGGGTCCGGCACGGCGGTCGTCCCCTCGACTGGTTTGCGTGCGGCATGCATCGACTTGCGAGCCGCAAGCATGCACGGCGAGGAGCGGCCCGACAAGCATGATCGCCGTTCGGGGTGATCACCCGAACGGCGATCGTGCGTTCCTCGTCACACGGACGGCTCAGCTCGCCTTGGCCGTGCCGTCGTCGAGCAGCTTCCGCCCGGCCGGGGTCAGCACCGCCGGGACGAGATCGAACGACGGGTCGGGCGCGACCAGCAAGCCGGCCGCGACGAGGCGGTGTCCTGCGCCGGGATCGGCGCACAGCAGGCCGTCCACCAGGAGTACCGGTTCCGGACCGGTGCTGAGCTGGCACCGCCCGTCGGCGACCGCGCGCAGCAGTGCGCGGTCCCGGCCGGTCATCCTGTAGGCGTCGGTTGCTGCCATCGTTCGACCGCACTCCTCAGGTCACATTCGCGTCCCGATAGTCAACTCGTACCTGAGGCACGAGATGTTTCGGAACCAGACAAGCGGATGTCGAACGATGGTGACCGACGTGCACCCGATCGGAGTAGTTCCGGGCGTCAGAAGTACTGGCGGGTCAGCCACTCGGCGACCAGCGCGGGCCGCTCCGACCCCTCCAGCTCGACGGTCACCTTGTTGACGATCTGCAGGCCGCCGCCGGCCTCGGTGATGTCACCGAACTCGACGACCGCGCGGATCTTGCTGCCCACCGGGACGGGCGAGGTGAAACGGACCTTGTTCAGGCCGTAGTTGATGCCCATCTTCACCCCCTCGACCCGGTAGACCTGCTTGATCAGGGAGGGGAGCAGGGAGAGGGTCAGGAAGCCGTGCGCGATCGTGGTGCCGAACGGCCCCGCGGCCGCCTTCTCCTTGTCGACGTGGATCCACTGGTGGTCGTCGGTGGCGTCGGCGAACAGATCGATCTGGCTCTGCTCGACGGTGATCCACTCACCGGCGCCCACCTTGGTGTTCGCCGCCGCCTTCAGCTCGTCCGCTCCGTTGAAGACCTGCATGTTCCTCGCTCCTGAAGCTGTACGGGTCGCCTGACACTCTCACACAGAAGCCCCCCTCGGCCGGGGGTGATCCTCGGCACCGCGTTCGTCATCCGCTGATCCCCCAGCTCCCGGTCCAGGTCTCGCCGGGTTCGAGGGTGATCAGCCCGTCGCCGGAGTTGAGCGCATCGGGTGGGCAGGTCATCGGCTCGATCGCCACGGCCCGGCCGCGGCCGGGGTACTCGGGCGGCGTGTAGACCTGCACGTAGCCGAACACCGGCTCGGCCCACACCTCGACGGACCCGTCCGGCCCGTCGAGGCGGTGGCGCACCAGGTCGTCGCCGTCGGCGGGCGCGCAGCCGCCGAAGGCGTGGTCGACGACGATCCCGGCCATGGGCCGGCCGCGCAGGTCCACCTCCGGCACCTCGTCGAGCGGCAGTGCGGGCCCGGTGGGGATGCCGCCCTCCAGCGGGAGCACGGTGGTCGCCGCGATCGTGATCGTGCAGTCGTCGGTCGCGCTGTCGCCGGCCCGCACGTACGGGTGCGCCCCGACGCCGAACGGGACCTCAGCCGTGCCGGCGTTGGTGACGGTGTGGGTGACCGTGAGTCCGCGCTCGTCGACGGCGTAGCGGACGCTCGTGCGCAGGGGCACCGGCCAGCCCGGCTGCGGCGCGACGGTGGCGTGCAGCGTGATCGCGTCCGCCGACCGCTCACCCACCTCGTAGAAGGTGAAGCGGAGCAGCCCGTGGATGGCGTTGCCGGCGTCGGGTTCGGACAGCGCCAGCTGCTGGGGCTCGCCCCGCCACGTCCAGCGGCCGCCTGCCACCCGGTTCGGCCACGGCACCAGCACCGTCCCGGCGCCCTTCGGCGGCCGGTCCTGCTCGCCGAAGGTCTCCACGAGCGGCCGCCCGGCCGCGCTGAGGGCGCGCAACCCCGCCCCCACCTCGGTGACGACGGCCCTCGTGCCCCCGGAGACGATCTCGAACTGCTCGCCCGTCGCGGGCATCGGGATGCGCACAGTCGGAGCGTACGGCGGAAACCCGTGATCGTGGTCGCGCGGCGGCGATGGGTCCGCCGTTCTCACCTACCGTGAAGAGGTGTCCTCCTCTCGCCGGCTGCGCGCCGTGATCACCAACGACGACGGAATCGACTCACCCGGACTGTGGGTGCTCGCGGCCGCCGCCCGCGATGCCGGGTTCGAGGTGACCGTCGCCGCCCCGCACGTCGACACCAGCGGCGCGGGGGCATCCGTGCTCGCCGTCCGCGACGACGACGGGCACGTGCGGGTGCACCGGCGCGACCGGGACGGCATCACCGGCTACGCGGTCGAGGGGCACCCGGCGTTCATCGCGCTGTCGGTGGCGCGCGGCTGGCTCGGCCCGCCGGACGTGCTGCTGTCCGGCATCAACCTGGGCACGAACACCGGGCGCGCGGTGCTGCACTCGGGCACTGTCGGAGCCGCGCTGACGGCCGGGCTCGCGGGGATCCGCGCGCTGGCGGTCTCGCAGGCCACCGGCTGGCCACCCTCCCCGAACCCGCGGTGGGACACCGCCGCGTCGGTGGTGCCGGGCGTGCTCGACTCGTTGCTCGCGGCCCCCGAGGGCACGGTGCTGTCGCTGAACGTGCCGGACCTGCCGGCCGACGAGCTCGGCCCGCTGCGCGAGGCCGCTCTCGCCCCGGCGGGGGCCGTGCAGGTACGGGTCACCGAGGGCGACGGCCTGCTGCGCACCGAGTACGCGGGCTCGGGACCGGTCGCGGAGGACACCGACGTCGCGCTCCTGGCGGCCGGGCACCCCACGGTGACCAGCCTGACGGCGATCACCGCGGTGCCGGGCCTGTTCACCAGTCTCTAGTGGACATCCTTGCCCGTCAGCTCGGCCTCCATCCGGTCGGCGAAGTCCACCACCAGCCGGAACGGCTTCTCGAACCCGTCCAAGGCGGTGTCGTCGAGCGGGATGGAGTGCCGGAAGAGGACGAGGTCGCCGTCCGCGATCACCCCGCCGACGACGGACTCGCCGGCCCGCCGCAGGAGGGTCGCGAGGTCGAGCTCCGCCAGGTACCCGACGGGTGAGGTGATCTGGGCCCACGGGTGCCCGTCCTCCCCGGTCACCGCGAGGACCTTGACGATCTGGGTGCGGTCGCCGGGGGTGGGCAGGTTGAACCACAGCTCACCGTCGGCCTGCCGCATGATCTCGTAGCGCAGACGCACGAAGGACACCAGGTCGTCCCAGCTGGCCACGCCGCCTCCCGATGTTCGTGATCCCGGAGACCGGACCGTACCGCTCGGCCCGACGGGTCCGGTCTCCGGCTCGGGTGTCGCTACGCGACCCCGAGCTGCCGCGCGATGAGCATGCGCTGCACCTCGGAGGTGCCCTCTCCGATCTCGAGGATCTTGGCGTCGCGGTAGAAGCGGGCGACCGGGTACTCGTTCATGAACCCGTAGCCGCCGAAGATCTGCGTGGCGTCGCGGGCGTTGTCCATGGCCGCGTTGGAGGCGACGAGCTTGGCGATCGCGGCCTCCTTCTTGAACGGCTCACCGCGCAGCATCTTCGCGGCGGCCGCGTAGTAGGCCAGGCGGGCGGTGTGCGCGCGCACCTCCATGTCGGCGATCTTGAACTGGATGGCCTGGTAGCGACCGATGGCCTGGCCGAACGCCTCCCGCTCGCGGGCGTAGCGGATCGACTCGTCGACGCAGCCCTGGGCCAGCCCGACCGACAGCGCCGCGATGGCGATGCGGCCCTCGTCCAGGATCGACAGGAACTGGGCGTAGCCGCGGCCGCGCTCGCCGACGAGGTTGGCCTCGGGCACGCGGCAGTCGTCGAAGAACAGCTCGTGGGTGTCGGACGCCGACCAGCCCACCTTCGAGTACTTCTCCGAGACCGTGAAGCCGGCGGTGCCGGACGGGACGATGATCGCCGAGATCTCCTTGCGCCCGTCGTGCTCGCCGGTGACGGCGGTGACGGTGACGAGCGCGGTGATGTCGGTGCCGGAGTTGGTGATGAACGCCTTGCTGCCGTTGATCACCCAGTCGCCGTCCTCGAGGCGAGCAGTGGTGCGGGTGGCGCCGGCGTCGGATCCGCCGCCCGGCTCGGTGAGCCCGAACGCGCCGAGCTTGCGGCCGGCCGCGAGATCGGGCAGCCACTGCTGCTTCTGCTCCTCGGTGCCGAAGCGGTAGATCGGCATCTCGCCGAGCGACACCCCGGCCTCGAGGGTGATCGCGACGGACGAGTCGACCCGGGCCAGCTCCTCCAGCGCGAGGCAGAGCGCGAAGTAGTCGCCGCCCATGCCNCCGTACTCCTCGGGGATGGGCAGGCCGAACAGGCCCATCTCGCCCATCTTCGCGACGATCTCGTACGGGAACTCGCAGCGCTCGTAGTAGTCCCCGATGACGGGGGCGACCTCCTTGCGGGCGAAGTCCTCCACGGTCGCGCGCAGCGCCGCGTGTTCCTCGCTCAGCTCGAAGTCCATGGGTCAGCCCTCCTCGGGTTCGACGATCATCAGGGTGGCGCCGCGGGCGACGGTCGCCCCGGCGCGGGCGCGGCAGGTCCCGCACGACTCCGTCGACGGGGGCGACGAGGGCGTGCTCCATCTTCATGGCCTCAACGACGGCAACGCGCTGACCTGCGGTGACGCGCTGGCCGTCGGTGACGTCGACGATCGTGACGGTGCCCGGCATGGGCGAGGTGACCGGGCCGCCGTGGGCGGCGTGCGCGGCCGCGGCGACGTCGGCGGTCTCCTGCTCGCGGACGGCCCAGGCGCCCCCGTCGCGCCCGATCCACAGGGTGGGGCCGTCCTCGGCGACGGCGTAGGTGCGGGTACGGCCGGCGAGGGTGACCGCGATCCGATCGCCTGCGCGGCGCGCGGACAGCGTGGCCGGCTTCCCGTCGCCGACGACGACCTCGGCGGCGACCGCCCGGCCGCGGACCTTGACCGCGACGGGCTCGTCGACGGTGAACCGGAACGTGGTCCAGGCGGGTCCGCCGATCCGCCAGGCGCCCGGGATCTCGAACGGGTCGACGACCGGACCGGCCGGTTCGAGGGCCAGCAGGCGGTGCGCGGCGGCCGCGGCGAGCACGTCGTCGGGGACGGAGGCGGAGACCCAGTCGTCGACCTTGCGGCCGACGAGCCCGGTGTCGAGCCGGCCTGCGACGACGTCGGGATCAGCGAGCATCGCACGCAGGAAGCCGATGTTGGTGCCGAGCCCGAGCAGCACGGTCTGCGACAGGGCGACGTCCAGGCGGCGCAGCGCCTCGGCGCGGTCGCGGCCGTGCGCGATGACCTTGGCGAGCATGGGGTCGTAGTCGCTGCCGACGGTGCCGCCCGCTGCGACGCCCGCGTCGACGCGCACCCCTGTGGGCAGGTCGAGGGCGAGGATTCGGCCGCCGGTGGGCAGGAACCCGGCGGCCGGGTCCTCGGCGTAGACGCGGGCCTCGATCGCGTGGCCGCGCGGTTCGAGCTCGGCGGGCCACGGCGCCACCTCGCCGGCCGCGACGCGCAGCTGCAGCTCGACGAGGTCGACCCCGTAGACCTCCTCGGTGACCGGGTGCTCGACCTGCAGCCGGGTGTTCATCTCCATGAAGAAGAACTCGTCGGGGCGATCGGCGCCGACGATGAACTCGACCGTGCCGGCGCCGGTGTAGCCGACGGACTTCGCCGCCTCGACCGCGGCCGCGCCCATGGCCGCCCGCTGCTCAGGGGTGAGCAGCGGCGACGGCGCCTCCTCGACGATCTTCTGGTGGCGCCGCTGCAGCGAGCACTCGCGCTCGCCGAGGTGCACGGCGTTGCCGTGGGCGTCGGCCAGCACCTGGATCTCGATGTGCCGCGGGCTGGTGACCAGCCGCTCGACGAGCAGCGTGTCATCGCCGAACGAGCTCCTCGCCTCGCGGCGAGCGGTGGCGATGGCAGCCTCGAGGTCCTCGGGCCGGTGCACCTCGTGCATGCCCTTGCCGCCGCCGCCCGCGCTGGGCTTGAGCAGCACCGGGTAGCCGATCTCAGCGACGGCCGCGACCAGCTCGGCGTCGGAGAGCCCGGCGCCGTCGGAGCCGGGGACGACCGGCACGCCGGCCTTGGCGACGGTCTGCTTGGCGCGGATCTTGTCGCCCATGGCCTCGATGGCCGAGGCGGGCGGACCGACGAACGCGATCCCCGCGGCGGTGCACGCTGCGGCGAACGCGGTGTTCTCGGCGAGGAAGCCGTATCCGGGGTGGATCGCCTCGGCGCCGGTGGCGCGGGCAGCGTCGAGCACGTCGTCGATCGAGAGGTAGCTGCCGATGCGGACGGCGACGTCGGCGGCGACGACGTGCGGCGCGCCCGCGTCGGCGTCGGTGTGGACGGCGACGCCGCGGACACCGAGCCGGCGCAGCGTGCGCAGCACGCGCACGGCGATCTCCCCGCGGTTGGCGACGAGCACGGTGGCGAACATCAGCACCCTCCCCGGGGCAGGTGACGAGCAGTGTGGGCAGCCGGCATCGAGATCACATCCGGAAGACGCCGAACGCCGGATCGGGAAGCGGCGCGTTGGCGGCCGCGGACAGGGCGAGGCCGAGGACGGTGCGGGTGTCCTTCGGGTCGATCACGCCGTCGTCCCACAGCCGGGCCGTGGAGTAGTAGGGATGGCCCTGCCGCTCGTACTGGGCGCGGACCGCATCGGGATCGACCCCGCTGCCGACGGTGCCGAGCACGGTGGCGGCCTGCTCCCCGCCCATGACGGAGATGCGCGCGTTGGGCCACATGAACAGGAAGCGCGGCGAGTAGGCCCGGCCGCACATGGCGTAGTTCCCGGCGCCGAAGGAGCCCCCGATGATCACGGTGAACTTCGGGACCCGGGTCGACGCGACGGCGGTGACCATCTTCGCGCCGTTCTTCGCGATGCCGCCTGCCTCGTACTCGCGCCCGACCATGAACCCGGTGATGTTCTGCAGGAACACCAGCGGGATACCGCGCTGATCGCACAGCTCGATGAAGTGCGCACCCTTGACGGCCGACTCGGAGAACAGGATCCCGTTGTTGGCCACGACCCCGACCGGGTGGCCGTGGATGCGCGCGAACCCGGTGACGAGCGTGGTGCCGTACTCGGCCTTGAACTCGTGCAGCCGCGAGCCGTCGACGATCCGGGCGATCACCTCGCGCACGTCGTAGGGGATGCGCGGGTCGGTGGGCACCACGCCGTACAGCTCGTCGGGATCGACGAGGGGCTCCTCGGTGGGCGCGACGTCCCACGGCCGCGGCGGGCGCGGGCCCAGCGTCGCCACGATCGAGCGGACGATGGCGAGCGCGTGCGCATCGTCCTCGGCGAGGTGGTCGGTGACGCCGGAGACCTTGGAGTGCAGCTCCCCGCCGCCCAGCTCCTCGGCGGTGACGACCTCGCCGGTAGCGGCTTTCACCAGCGGCGGGCCGCCCAGGAAGATCGTGCCCTGGTCGCGGACGATGACCGCCTCGTCGCTCATCGCCGGCACGTACGCGCCGCCGGCGGTGCACGAGCCGAGCACGGCGGCGATCTGCGGGATGCCCAGGCCGGACATCGTGGCCTGGTTGTAGAAGATCCGGCCGAAGTGCTCCCGGTCCGGGAACACGTTGTCCTGCTCGGGCAGGAACGCGCCACCGGAGTCGACCAGGTAGATGCACGGCAGCCGGTTCTGCAGCGCCACCTCCTGGGCGCGCAGGTGCTTCTTGACCGTCATCGGGTAGTAGGTGCCGCCCTTGACGGTGGCGTCGTTCGCGACGATCACGCACTCGCGCCCGCTGACCCGACCGACGCCGGTGATCATCCCGGCGCCGGGAGCGTCGCCGCCGTACATGTCGTGCGCGGCGAGCGGGGAGAGCTCCAGGAACGGCGAGGAGGGGTCGAGCAGGGTGTCGACCCGCTCGCGCGGGAGCAGCTTGCCGCGCTCGACGTGGCGGACGCGGGCGCGCTCGGGGCCGCCGAGCGCTGCCTCGGCCAGCTTGTCGCGCAGGTCCGCGACGAGTGCGCGGTGAGCCTCTTCGTACTCGGGGTTGGGCGCCGCGGAGACGGCGAGCGGTGGTGCGGCCGTGGTGGCGAGCATGTCGACAGGTTAATAGTTGTTAACGCCGCGATCCAGCCCCCATCTGGTACGACCGGGTGAGCATTCGTTAACATGCCAGGATGTCCGGTCGACGCGAGCAGATCCTGACCGTCGCCGCGCAGCTGTTCGCCAAGCACGGCTTCCACGGCGTGAGCATCGCCGATCTGGGCGCCGCGGTCGGGATCAGCGGACCCGCGCTCTACCGGCACTTCCCGGGCAAGGACGCCCTGCTGGAGGAGATGCTCGTCGGCATCAGCGAGTACCTGCTCGCCGGCGGGGAGAAGATCGCCGCCGAGGTCGCCGACCCGGCTGAGCGCCTGCGCGAGCTGATCGACTTCCACGCCCGGTTCGCCACCCGCAAGCCGGAGCTGATCATCGTGCAGGACCGCGACCTGGCCAACCTCAACCCCACGGCGCGGGCCAAGGTCCGCAAGCTGCAGCGCACCTACGTCGAGATCTGGGTGGACGTGCTGCGCAGCATCCGACCCGAACTCGACGACGCGCAGCGCCGCGTCGCCGCGCACGGAGCGTTCGGCCTGCTCAACTCGACCCCGCACGCCGGGCGCACGGCCGCGGCCGCCGAGGTGCTCAAGCGGATGGCGCTGGCGGCGCTGCACGCCGCGTAGGTTCGCGGCCATGCGCTGCGGACTGATCGACGACGCACTCGCGGTGTGCGCCGCCGCGGCCCGCGCCGGCGGCTGCGTGCTCGCCGGCACGGACCGCGCCGAACTCGACGTGACGCTCAAGGACGCGGCCGTCGACCTGACGACCTCGGCCGACCGCGCCTCACAGGCCGCCGTCGTCGCTGAGCTGCGGACCGCGTTCCCCGACCACGTCGTCGTCGGCGAGGAGGGCACGGTGGCCGGCACCGACGACCGGCACGTCTGGTACGTCGACGGACTCGATGGCACCAGCAACTTCGCGCACGGGATCCCCTGGTACGCGGTGTCGGTGGCGCTGCGCTGCCAGGAGCACGGCGGCGACGAGGTGGTCGTGGGCGCGGTGTGCGACCCGGTGCACGACCAGCTGTTCTGCGCGGCCCGCGGGCTCGGCGCGACGATGAACGGCGAGCCGCTCCCCGGCTCGGCGACCGCGCCGCTGCGCTCGGTCGTCGTGGCCACGCAGATCCAGTCGGCCGACCCGGCCCGCATCCACCGGTACGCCGGGACCGTGGAGCGGCTGCTGAACGCCGCCCGCAGCGTGCGCTCCCCCGGCGCGCCTGCGCTGATCATGGCGCACATCGCGGCCGGGCACTTCGGCGCCTACGTCGAGCGGGAGATGGCGCCGTGGGACATCAGCGCCGGTCAGCTGTTGATCGAGGAGGCCGGTGGGCGGGTCACGGACCTGTCCGGGCGGCGGATCACCAGCGCCGACGTCACTGACGTGGCGGCGAGCAACGGGGCGGTGCACGACGAACTGCTGGCCGTGCTGGCCGGGACCTGAGCCGCCCCGCGCCCAGATCCCGGTTCCTCCGCGAACGGCCCTCTCGCGAGCAGTGGTGCTCACCAGAGGGCCGTTCGTGGAGATCCGGGGGCCGAGCATCGGACCGGATCGAGCAGCCCTCGGGCCACCGCTCGGCCCGGCCCCTACCTGCGCCGGGAGAGGGCGACCCCGGACAGGCAGACCACGCCGCCGACGATCGCCAGCAGCGGCGGCAGCTCGGCCAGCAGGACGGCCGACATCGCGACCGTCACGGGCGGCACGAGGTAGGTGCTCATGCCGAGCCGGCCGGCGTCGACGCGCGCCAGCGCGTACGCCCATGTGCTGTAGGCGAGCGCGGTCGGCACCACCCCCAGGTAGACCAGCCACCCGGTGGCGGAGGCCGGTGCCGCCGCCGCGGTCTCGACGAGCGAGGGCGCGAACGGCAGGCAGGCCACCGCCCCGATCGCGCACACGATGAACGTCACCTGCAGGAACGGCAGGCGGCGCAGCGCGGGCTTCTGCGCGAGCACCCCGATCGCGTACGTGACGGCCGAGGCGAGACCGAACAGCACGCCGAGCAGGTCCGCGCTGCCCTCGCTGGTGGCCAGCCCGACGAGCACCGCGCCCGCGAACGCGACGAGCGCCCCGACGATCAGCCACCGCGGGAGACCCTCGCCCAGCAGCACCCCGGCCATCAGCGCGATCAGCACCGGACCGACGTTGACCAGGATCGACGTCGTACCCGCGTCGATGCGGGTCTCGGCGGCGGCGAGCACGACGTTGTAGACGGCGAACCAGGACAGCCCGCAGAGCACGAGGAAACCCCACTCGCGCCGGGTCGGCGCCACCCAGCGCTGCCGGCTCAGCAGCATCGGCACGCCCAGCACCACCACGCCGACCAGCAGGCGCCCCAGCGCCATCGGGCCGGGCGCGTAGGTGCTGGTCACGGCGCGGATCCCGACGAAGGCCGACGACCAGGCGAGGACGGTGAAGGCGATGGCGGCGACGGTCGCCCAACCGACGCGACGGACAGCTCGAGCGGGTGCAGGAGGAGCGGTCACCGGTCGACGTTATGCGGCCGGTCCCGCCGCACGCGCACAGTTTTCGGCCATCACGTCACCAGATCCCGCCACCTGCAGCGGCACCGGGGAGAGCGCGGCGAGCACGTCGGCCGCGTCGAGCAGTGCGCCCGGCGCGAGCACGCCGGTCCGCGGCGCCCGCCCGTCGAGGATCCGGGTGACCGCCTCGACGACGATCGGCGCGGTCACCGCGTAGATGTCCTGCCCCGAGGCGGTGATCCGCCGCTCACCCGTCGCGGTGCGCACGCGCACGTCGACGGCGAACCGCTGGCCGGAGCGACCGGTGTCGTCGACGGCCACCGGGGCCGGCGTGGCCGGGTCGCGAAGGTCCTGCAGCGCCCGGGTCGCGAGGTAGGAGCGCACCGCCTCGACCTCCAGGTGCGCGGCGATCGTGACGATCTCGGAGAACGGCAGCGCCACGACGTCCTGCGCGCCGAACGGCGCGGGGAACACCCAGGTCCGGGTGGGCGGCGGGGATTCCAGCGGCACGAGCCGGCCGCCGTCGACGACGAGCCGAGGTGCGGTGTTGCGCCGCCCGGTCACCCGGGTGCCCTCGGTGGGCCACCACCGATCGAGCGCGATCGCGATCGTGATCTCCTCGGCCGGTTCCCCGGCGAGCGCAGCGGTGGCGAGGAGATCGGCCAGCCCGCCGTAGAACGCGGTCGCGGGCACGACCGCGATCCCGGCTGCCTCCGCCGCCGCTGCGAGTCCGCGGTGCAGGGCCGCGGTGGACGCCTGCTCGGCGGAGACGTCCAGGTAGGGGACGCCCGCACGGACGGCGGCAGTCGCGAGCGGAGTGGCCGTGTCGAGGAACGGCCCGGCGGTGTTGATCACCGCGTCGGCCCCGGCCAGGACGGCCGCGAGCGCGACCGGGTCGTCCAGCGCGACCGGCCGCTGCGCGAGATCGGGGTACCGCGCGCCCAGCGCGGCGAGCTTGACCGGGTCGCGGCCGGACAGGACGGGCAGCAGGCCGCGCCGGACCAGCTCCGCGGTGACGAACCGCCCCGTGTGTCCGTACGCGCCGTAGACGACGACCTTGTGCATGCCCGCCATCGTGTTCGGGCTCCCCCGCCGTCACGAGCGTCCGATCCGACGCTGTGCGTACAGTTTCGGACATGCACCGCGTGGTGATCGCCGTCCACGAGCACACGATGCTGCTCGAGCTGGCCATCGCCGCCGAGGTGTTCGGGGTGGACCGCGCCGAGCTCGCCCCGAACGGCGAGTGGTACGCGCTCGCGGCCTGGGCCGCCGTGGGCACGCCGGAGCGGTGGCTGCCCGGTGTGCCGCCGTGCGCACTCGCCGACCTGCCGGCCGCGGACACCGTGGTCGTACCCTCCACCGACGACCTCGTCGGCCCGGTGGATCCCGAACTGGTCGCCGCGCTGCGGGCAGCGCACGAGCGGGGAGCGCGCATCGTCGCGCTGTGCACCGGCGCGTTCGTGCTGGCCGCAGCCGGGTTGCTCGACGGGCGCCCCGCGACCACCCACTGGATGCACGCGGAGGAGCTCGCCCGGCGCTATCCGCGGATCGACGTGCGCCCGGACGTCCTCTACGTCGACGACGGGCAGGTGCTGACCTCAGCGGGCAAGACGGCGGCCCTGGACCTGTGCGTGCACCTCGTGCGGCGCGACTTCGGTGCGGCGGCGGCGAACGGGCTGGTCCGCATGCTCGTCGGGCCCGGCTACCGGCCGGGCGGGCAGGCGCAGTTCATCGCGCCGCCGAGCACGCCCCGGGCGGCCGACGCGCTGGCCGCGGCGCTGGACTGGGCCCGCGCGCACCTGGACCGGCCGATCACCGTCACCGATCTCGCCCGGCGCGCCGGCCTGTCCACCCGCCAGCTCGCCCGACGCATGCAGGCCGAGACCGGGGCCCGCCCGCTGGAGTGGCTGCACCGCCAGCGGGTCGCGCTGGCCCAGGAGCTGCTGGAGACCAGCGACGCGAGCATCGAGCAGGTCGCCGCCCGCTGCGGGCTCGGCACCGCGGCCACGCTGCGCCGGCACTTCCGCGCCGCCGTCGGGGTCAGCCCGACGACCTACCGGGCGACGTTCGGCCGCGCTTCGACGGCGGCCGGGTAAGCCGCGACCGGCGTGGCCAGGCGAGTCGGCTCGGTGCGCCCGCGCAGCACGACGGCGTCGCCGAGCCGCCAACGACGGGCCTCGGCCGGGCCGGCCAGCTCGACGGCCGCGGCCGCGGCGACCACGCCGCGGGCGACGGCCTTGGCGACGTCGGTGAGCCGGGCGGCCTCGTTCACCGGGTCGCCGATCACCGTGTACTCGTAGCGGCGCACGTCGCCGACGTTGCCGGCCACCACCTCACCGGCCGAGACCCCGATGCCCGAGCCGACCTCCGGGACGCGTGCGGCGAGCCGGTCGGCCAGTACCCGCGCGGCGGCGAGCGCGGCCCCCGCCGGGTCGGCGACCGGCGCGGGGACGCCGAAGACGGCCAGCGCGGCGTCGCCCTCGAACTTGTTGATCCAGCCGCCGTGCTCCTCGACGGTCTCCACCACCACGGCGAAGAACCGGTTGAGCACCGCGACGACCTCCTCCGGTTCCCGAGAGGCTGAGAGGCCGGTGGAGCCGACGATGTCGACGAACAGCACGGCGGCGGTGCGGCGCTCGCCGCCCAGGCGCACCTCGCCGGCAGCGGCCGCGGCCTCGGCGACCTCCTGGCCGACGTGCCGGCCGAACAGGTCGCGGATGCGCTCGCGCTCACGCAGGCCGGCCACCATCGTGTTGAAGCCCGACTGGAGCTGCCCGACCTCGGTGCCGTCGTAGACGGGCACGGTGACGGTGAGATCGCCGGCCTCGACCTGGGCCATCGCCGAGATCACCGCGTTCACCGGGTCGGCGACGGCGCGCGCGGCCCCGACCGTGACGACGAACCCGCCGAGGATCGCCACCGCCCCGACGGCCAGCACGATGAGCGCGAGCTGGGTGGTCGTGACGTCGTCGAACAGGAAGACCGACACCGCAGCGAGGATCAGCCCGAACACCGGTACCGCCGAGCCGAGCGCCCAGAACACCAGCGAGCGCGTGAGGACGCCGGGCAGTCGCCGCCCGCGCACGGGCACGTCGCGCAGCACCTGCTCGGCGGGGCGGCGGAGCACCCGCTCGGCGAGCAGGTAGGTCAGCGCGGACGTGACGATCCCGCCGAGCACCACGGTCTCGCCGATGCGCAGCGCCAGCAGCGGCGAGTACGGCAGGTTGAAGGCGGTGAACAGCACCGCGCAGATCAGCCACAGCACCGACTGCACGACGACCAGCCGCAGCGGCCCGTAGAGCACGAACCGCCGCTCGCGGCGGCGCTGCTCCTCCTCGGTGCCGTGGTTCCACAGCTGGAACCGGCGGGCGCCGAGGTAGGTGCCGAGCGGCAGGGCGACGGCCAGGTACGCCGCGAAGAGCAGCATGTTCGTGCCGCGCACGAGCGCCGGGTCCTCCAGCGGGCCCTCGGGGATCACCCAGGTGGCGAACACGAAGACCCCGAAGGAGCCGAGCAGGTTCGCCCCGATGATCACAACGCCCAGCTCGAGGCGGGCCCGCAGGTCGATGACCCACCGCCGCCGTCTGCGCTGGTGCGCGCACATGCCGGAAGTCTAGGTGGCACGCCCGAACGGGCGATCCACTGCTACCCCGAGCGGGCTTCGCTGACGGTCGCCGTCAGGTGCACCGCCTGCTCCGAGCGCACATCGATCGCCCAGCCGTCACCCGTCGGCGCGGTGCGCAGCTGCACCACCGACGGCAGCAGCAGCGGCTTGCCGAACTTGACGTCCCAGGTCAGCGCGCCGGACAGACGCCCGTCGAGGCTCGCGAGGGCGCGGGCAGCCGTGTACATGCCGTGCGCGATCGTCCGCGGGAACCCGAACGCCTTCGCCGCCAGCGGCGACAGGTGGATCGGGTTCACGTCACCGCTGATGCGCGCGTAGCGCCGCCCGAGCCCGGCGTCGAGGTGCCAGGTCGCGGTCGGCGGACCGTCCTCGAACGGCTGCGGCCCCGGCGGATCGGCCTCGGCGAGCGGCGCGGAGGCCCCGCGCGCGAGATAGGTGCTGCGCCCGTCGTACACCCGCTCGCCGGCCACGTCGATCTCGGTGACGAGGTCGACCTGCGCTCCCTTCGGGTGGCTGCGCAGGCGCTCGGCGTGCACCGCGATCGAGAGCCGCTCGGCGGCGTCGACCGGCCGGTGCGCGGTGCCGGTGTTGCGCACGTGCACCAGCCCGGGCAGCGCGAACGGGAACGCCCGGGTCGCCATCAGCTCGATCTGCTGCGGGAAGCCCAGCACGTGCAGGTAGGGGACGGGCACCGCGTCGCCGAAGCGGAACCCGCACAGCCGGGCGTAGGCGGCCAGGTGCGCGCGGTCGATCGCCGCGATGCGGCGCACCACCGTGTCGGGCAGCGTGCTCGACCGCGGCCCGAGCGCCGTGGCGGCCGCCTTCGCGTAGAGCAGCCCGAGCGCCATCACGCCCCCAGCCAGCTCTGGCCGCAGACCCGCACGACCTGCCCGGTGACCCCGCCGTTGTCGGCGCGGGCGAGCCAGGCGATGGTCTCGGCGACGTCGACGGGCAGCCCGCCCTGGCGCAGCGAGTTGATCCGCCGGCCGGCCTCGCGGGTCGCGACCGGCATCTTCGCGGTCATCTCGGTCTCGATGAAGCCGGGCGCGACCGCGTTGATCGTGACGCCACGGGGGGCGAGCTGGGGGGCGAGTGCCCGGACCATCCCGATCACGCCCGCCTTGCTGGCCGCGTAGTTGGTCTGGCCGCGGTTGCCGGCGATGCCGCTGGTGGAGGCCACGCACACGATCCGCGCGGTGTCGGACAAGACCTCGCCGAGCGCGGCGTTGATCGCCAACTGGGCGCGCAGGTTCACCGCGAGCACGGCGTTCCAGCGGTCGGCGGTCATGTTGGCCAGGAGCTTGTCGCGGGTGATGCCGGCGTTGTGCACGACGACGTCGACCCGGCCGTGGCGCTCCTCGAGGTGCGCGACGATCCGCTGGGGCGCGTCGGGCGCGGTGATGTCCAGCTGCAGCGCGGTGCCGCCGATCTCGTTCGCCACCTTGGCCAGCGCGTCGCCGGCGGCGGGGACGTCGATCGCGACGACCGTGGCACCGTCGCGGGCCAGCGTCTCGGCGACCGCCGCCCCGATGCCGCGGGCGGCGCCGGTGACCAGCGCGACCCGCCCGGAGAGCGGCTCGTCGGCCGGCGCCGGGTCGCCGGCGGCCGCGGGATCGACCGCACGGCCCACCGGCGGGCCGACGTGCACGACCTGCCCGTCGACGTAAGCGGAGCGGGCGGACAGGAAGAACCGCACCGACGGATCGAGCGCGGCCGGATCGGTCTCGGCAGTCGTGACGAGCAGGTTCGCCGTCGCTCCCGCCCGCAGCTCCTTGCCGATGGACCGGACCAGCCCGTCGAAGGCCTGTGCGACGGCGGCGGCCTCGGGATCGGCCGGGTCCGGCTCGGGCGCGATGAGCAGCACCCGCCCGCACGGCTGCAGCCGCCGCATCGTCGGCGTGAGGAACTGCTGCACCCCGGCGAGCTCGTCGATCGTGCGGACCGCGCTCGCGTCCAGCACGACGGCGGCGATCCTGCCCTCGTCCCCGGCATCGGCGACACCGGCGGCCGTGAGCAGCGCCCGGATCGGCTCGGCGAACCGGCCCGCACCGATCACGCCGACGAGCGCGGGCCCGTCGAGCAGCGGGGCACCGGGCTCGTACCGGCGCAGCACCGGGATGCGCGGCACGCCGAGCTTGCGGACCAGTCCGATCTGGGTGATGTCGCGCAGGAGATCGCCCGTCATGATCACGCCCCCTCCAGGAGTGCGACGACGCCCTGGCCACCGGCCGCGCAGATGGAGATGACGCCCTTCGACCCGGGGCCCTTCTCGTGCAGGAGCTTGGCCAGCGTGGCGGTGATGCGCCCGCCGGTCGCGGCGAACGGGTGCCCCGTGGCCAGCGACGAGCCGGTGACGTTGAGCTTCGACCGGTCGATCGGGCCGAGCGGGGCGTCCAGGCCGAGCCGCTCCTCGGCGAATGCCGGGTCCTCCCAGGCCTTGAGGGTGGCGAGCACGGTGGAGGCGAACGCCTCGTGGATCTCGAAGAAGTCGATGTCGGCGAACGTGAGCCCGTTGCGCGCCAAGAGCTTCGGCATCGCGAAGACCGGGGCGGTGAGCAGCCCGTCCTCGCCGTGCACGAAGTCGACGGCTGCGGTCTGCGCGTCCACGACGTGGGCGAGCACGGGCAGCCGCCGCTCGGCCGCCCACTCGTCGGAGCCGAGCAGCACGGTCGCCGCACCGTCGGTGAGCGGCGTGGAGTTGCCGGCGGTCATCGTGGCGGCCGCGGCGTTCTTGCCGCGGGTGCCGAACACCGGCTTGAGCTTGGCCAGCTTCTCCACCGACGTGTCGGCGCGCAGGGTGGAGTCGCGGGACAGCCCCAGGAACGGGGTGACCAGGTCGTCGAAGAAGCCGCGGTCGTAGGCGGCGGCGAGGTTGCGGTGGCTCGCGACGGCGAGCTCGTCCTGCTCCTCCCGGGTGATGCCCCACTCCAGCGCGGTGATCGCGGCGTGCTCACCCATCGACAGGCCGGTGCGCGGCTCGGCGTTGCGCGGCAGCTCCGGCACGATCTGGCCCGGCCGCAGCCCGGCCAGCGCGGCGATGCGCTGCTGCAGGTTCTTGGCGCCGTTGAGCTTCATGAGCACGCGGCGGAGATCGTCGTTCAGCGCGACGGGCGCGTCGCTGGCGGAGTCGACGCCCGCCGCGATGCCGCTCTCGATCTGCCCGAGCGCGATCTTGTTGGCGACCAGCACCACGGTCTCCAGGCCCGTACCGCAGGCCTGCGCGACGTCGTAGGCCGGGGTGGTGGGCGCGAGGGAGGAGCCGAGCACCGCCTCGCGGGTCAGATCCCGGTCCCGACTGTGCTTGAGCACGGCGCCGCCGGCGACCTCGCCGACTTCGACGCCGGCCAGCCCGAAGCGCGCGGCGAGCCCGTCCAGCGCCGCGGTGAGCATGTCCAGGTTGGACGCCTCCGCGTACGCGCCGTTCGATCGGGCGAACGGGATGCGGTTGCCGCCGATGACGGCGGCCCTGCGGACGGATGTCATGGGAGCTCCTTACCCGAGAGCGATGGCCGACCCTCGGTTACCCATCGGTAGCCGGTACTCAAAGTACACGGTACCGTCGGTTCCGTGAACGTGCCGCGGGACCGACGCACCAGCCGCTGGGACGCCCACCGCCGCACACGCCGGGCCCAGCTCGTCGACGCCGCCATCCAGGCCATCCGGGAGCAGGGCGCCGGGGTCGGGATGGATGAGGTCGCCGCCCGCGCGCGCACGTCCAAGACCGTCGTCTACCGGCACTTCGCCGATCGCGCCGCGCTCTACGTCGCCGTGTGCCGGCGGGTCGCGCAGGTGCTGGCCGAGCGCATCCGCACGGTGATGCAGGGCGACGGCGATCCGCGCACCCGCACCACCGCGGCGATCGAGGCGTACCTGGAGATGGTCGAGCACGATCGCGAGCTGTACCGGTTCGTGGTGCACCGCCCGCTCGTCGACTCCACACCCGGCGACCCGCTCGCCGATCTCGTCTCGATGCTGGGCGACCAGGCCGCCGAGGTCATCGCGGAGGAGCTCGCGCGCGCCGGGCTCGACCCGGCCCCCGCGCCGACCTGGGGACACGCCCTGGTCGGGCTGGTCCGCGGAGCCGCCGACCACTGGCTCGCCGCACCGGCGGGCGTCACCAGGACAGAGCTGGCCGCCCGGATCACCGAGTTCGCCTGGCACGGGCTGGCCGGCGTCACCGAGGGGGCACGATGACCACCACCGAGCTGCAGAAGGTGCTCGACGGGCGGTTCGCCGAGGTGCGGGCGGACGTGCGGGCGCAGCTGACGCAGGAGGACATGACGGCCGAACCGGGGCTCTCGTTGGCTGAGCACCGGGCGCTCACCCTGGCGAACCTGCGCAGACTGGCCGCGACCGGCCGGCCGCACCGCGGCTTCGCCGGCGACGTCGGCGGAGTGGTGACCGCGTTCGCGATGCTCGCCTGGGCTGATCTGTCGCTGCTGGTCAAGGCCGGGGTGCAGTGGGGGCTGTTCGGCGGCGCGATCCAGGCGCTGGGCACCGAGCGGCACCACGCCGAGCACCTGCCGCGGATCATGGACGGCGAGCTGCTCGGCTGCTTCGCCATGACCGAGACCGGGCACGGCTCCGACGTGCAGAACCTGCGCACGACCGCCACCTACGACCCGCGGACGCAGGAGTTCGTCGTCCACACGCCGGACCCCTCGGCGCGCAAGGACTACATCGGCAACGCCGCCCGCGACGGGCACCTGGCGGTCGTGTTCGCCCAGCTCGTCACACAGGGTCGCGGGCACGGGGTGCACGCCCTGCTCGTCCCGATCCGCGACGCGCAGGGGCGACCGATGCCCGGCGTCACGATCGGCGACTGCGGCCACAAGGCCGGGCTGAACGGCGTCGACAACGGGCGGCTGACGTTCGACCACGTGCGGGTACCGCGGACCGCCCTGCTCAACCGCTTCGGCGACGTCGCGCCCGACGGCACGTACACCAGCCCGATCGTGAGCGAGACCCGCCGGTTCTTCACGATGCTCGGCACGCTGGTGCGCGGACGGATCTCCGTCGCGGGCGGGGCCGGGGCCGCCGCGCAGAAGGCGCTGACGCTGGCGATCCGCTACGGCGACCTCCGCCGCCAGTTCGCCGATCCCGCCACCGGCGAGGAGCGCCCCGTCCTCGACTACCTGGTGCACCAGCGCAAGCTGCTGCCCGCGCTCGCCACCACGTACGCCCTGCACTTCGCCCAGGACGAGCTGGTGGCCGAACTGCACGAGCTGCACGCCGCCGCCGAGCCCGACGAAGCCCGGCAGCGCGCGCTGGAGACGGAGGCGGCCGGGATCAAGGCCGTCGGCACCTGGCACGCCACCCGCACGATCCAGACCTGCCGGGAAGCGTGCGGCGGAGCCGGCTACCTGTCGGCGAACCTGCTGCCGCAGCTCAAGGCCGACACCGACGTGTTCACCACGTTCGAGGGCGACAACACGGTGCTGCTGCAGCTGGTCGCGAAGACGCTGCTGAACGAGTACGGCAGGCGGATGGCCGGACTGGACCTCGCGGGCAAGGCGCGGCTGGGCGCCGAGCTGCTGGCCGAGTTCGCACTGGAGCGCACCGGCGCGCGGGCACTGCTCGTCCGGGGTGGGCTGCGCGACCGCGCCCACCAGCGGCGGCTCTTGGCAGCGCGGGAGGAGCACCAGATCGCGACCGTCGCACAGCGGATGCGGGCCGCGCTCAAGCCCGGCGCCGACCAGTTCGCGATCTTCAACGCAGCGCAGGACCACCTGCTGGCGGCCGCGCGGGCCCACGTCGACCGGATCGTGTTCGACGCGTTCGCGCGGGCCGTCGACCGGTGCGCCGCCCCGGCGACGAAGGCGCTGCTCGGGAAGGTGCTGGACCTGCACGCGCTATCGGTGATCGAGGCCGAGGCGGGCTTCTTCACCGGGCACGCCTACCTCAGCGCGACGCGGGCGAAGGCGGTCACGCAGGAGGTCAACGCGCTGTGCGCCGAGCTGCGCCCGCACGCCCGCGAGCTGGTCGACGCGTTCGGGATCCCCGAGAGGTGGCTCGCGTGCCCGATGCTCGCCGGTGAGCTGGACCCGGCGGACGACGGTGGTGCTGGCATCCCCGCGGTTCACGAGTCAGCACCGCTGTCTTGATCGGCTCGCGCGACGATCATTGCCACCATGGACAGGGGGTTGCGCGGAGCACCTGGTGACCGGTGCCGCCGCGCGGTGAAGCGCGGGCTCGACGTCGTGGGGGCGCTGGTCGGGCTCGTCCTCGTGCTGCCGACGCTGCTCGCGCTCGCGGTCGCTGTGCGCATCGAGGGCGGACCTGGCGTGATCTTCCGCCAGCAGCGGGTCGGCCAGCACGGACGCGTGTTCACCTTGTACAAGTTCCGCTCGCTCAAGCCCGTCGGGAACGAGGGCGACGTGCGCTGGAACATCGACGACGACGCCCGGCTCGGTCCCGTCGGCCGGTTCATCCGCCGGACCAGCCTCGACGAGCTGCCGCAGCTGGTCAACGTGCTCAAGGGCGACATGAGCCTGGTCGGGCCCCGCCCGGAGCGGCCGTACTTCGTGGAGGAGTTCTCCGCGACCGTGCCCGGCTACGCGCAGCGGCACCGGGTGCCGGTCGGACTCACCGGGCTGGCCGTCGTGGAGGGCCTGCGCGGGGACACGTCGATCGAGGAGCGGGCGCGGGTCGACAACCTCTACGCGGACACGTGGTCGCTGAAGCTGGATCTGCTGATCCTGCTGCGCACGGTGGGGGCCGTGGTGCGCACGGCCCGCGGAACCCGCCCGCGAGTTGCCCCGACCGGCACCGCGAGTTGCCCCGCAAGGGTGGGTGAGTTGCCCGGACCGGACCACCGAGTTGCCCGAACTGGGGCGGAACTGCGTCCGGCGCGGCCGGACTCACCTCCCCCACGGGGCGACTCACCGACCTGCACCGGGCAACTCGCCGACCCGCGCGGGGCGACTCGCCGGTCCGGTCCGGGCAACTCGCCGGGCCGTACGGGACAACTCGCGGGGTCGCACCGGGCAACTCGCGGGGCCGGTCGGGAGAACTCGCCCTCCTGGACGGGGCAGCTCGCGGTCAGGTGAACATCGCGCGGAACTGCGCCGCCGACTGCGCCCGGAACACCGGGTTGGTGCGCCGCACCTCGGACAGCGCAGCCTTCGGCTCCGCCGAGTACAGGTGCCCGGGGTGCACGATCGGGTCACCGGTGAGCGCGGCGAGCTGCTGCAGGCTGCGGAAGAGCGCGTCCGGGTCGCCGCCGGGGAAGTCGGTGCGGCCGCAGCCCTGCAGGAACAGGGTGTCGCCCGCGACCAGCTTGCCGTCGACGAGGAAGCACTGGCTGCCCGGCGTGTGCCCCGGGGTGTGCAGGAGCCGGATCGGCACGTCGCCGACGGTGATCTCGTCGTCGTGGTCGTGCGCGGTGAGGTCGGTCGCCGACAGGCCGGTGGTGCGCCGCACCCACTCGACCTCCGCCCGGTTGACGTGCACCGGCACCGGGTTGGTGGCCAGCAGCTCGGCGACCCCGACGAGGTCGAACCCGAGCATCGAACCGCCCACGTGGTCGGGGTGGTGGTGGGTGACCAGAACACCGGTCAAGCGCATGTCGTCGGCGGCGAGGATGTCGATGATGTCCCCGGGCGCGTACGCCGGATCGACGACGACGGCCTCGCGCTCGGCCTTGTCGCCGATCAGGTAGCTGAAGTTGACCATCTGCGTCGCGACGGGATCGCCCACAGCGAAGTCCCGCCCGGAGAGCAGCTGCCGGAAGTACACCCCGTCGTCCACGGTCCCGAGGGTAGGCGGCGCGGTTCAGCCCGTCCTGACGGCCTGGATCTCCGGCAGCCGTTCGGAGATCCAGTCGACGAGCCCGGTGACGCGTTCGGCGATGCCCTCGCCGAGCGGGGTGAGCCGGTAGGTGACCTGCGGCGGGGTGGTGGGCGCGACCTCGCGGTGCACGAACCCGTCGGCCTCCAGGGTGCGCAGCGTCTGCGAGAGCATCTTCTCGCTCACCCCGCTGATGCGCCGGCGCAGCGCGCTGAACCGGGCGGGCCCCTCGGTGAGCGCGGCGAGCACGAGCACCGCCCACTTGCTGGTGACGTGGTCGAGCACGGCGCGGCTCGGGCAGTCGCTGTCGAACACGTCACCCCGCAGCGGCGGGGACGCGGGTGTGACCTGCATGCTCACCTCGCCGTCCAGCACTTACCTCCAGGTACGTACTTTCGATAGGTTAGCAGTCCTCGTACCGTCGAGACATGATCACCGTGACCGGAGCAACCGGGAACCTCGGCGGCGCGACGATCGCCGCCCTCCTCGAGACCGTTCCCGCCAGTGAGCTGACCGCCGTGGTGCGGAACCCGGCCAAAGCCGCGGACCTCGCCGCCAAGGGCGTCACCGTCCGCCGCGGAGACTACGACGATCCCGACTCGCTGCGCGCCGCGTTCGCCGGCACCGACACCCTGCTGCTCGTCTCCTCTCCCGACACGACCCCGGGCGTCCGCCCGCGCCAGCACGGCAACGCGATCGACGCGGCGAAGGCGAGCGGTGTGCGCCGGATCGTCTACACGAGCGCGATCGGCGCCGAGAACGCCACGGGCTTCCTCGCCGACCACACCGTCACCGAGGAACTGCTGCGCACCTCCGGTGTCGCCTGGACGGCCCTGCGCAACACGTTCTACCTGCACTTCCTGATCAACCCGGGACTGGCGGCCGCCGTCGAGGCCGGCGAGCTCAAGGCCGCCGACGGCGGCCGACCGGTGAACTTCGCCTCCGTGCCGGACCTGGCCGCCGCGGCCGCCGCGGCGTTGACCGAGGACGGGCTGGAGAACACCGTGCACGAGCTGCGCGGCACGGTGTTCACACTGCCGGAACTGGCCGAGGTCCTCGCCGAGGTGAGCGGACGACCGGTCGCCTACCGGGCGGTCCCGTCCAGCGAGTTCGGCGAGACCGCGTTCATGTGGGACATGATCGCCAGCGGCTTCTTCGCCGAGCCGTCGGACGACCTGGAGAACCTCGTCGGGCGACCGCCGGTCTCACTGCGCGACGCGGTGGCCGCGGCG
>Ga0065720_1018874_pt1 | contig 73385 bp, 53 predicted proteins | sample Thericmetagenome_FD_59107 | JGI IMG/M metagenome (GOLD analysis project Ga0065720, IMG submission 59107) | Thermophilic microbial communities from the Joint Bioenergy Institute, California, USA of rice/straw/compost enrichment - eDNA_2 v2... | ecosystem: Engineered > Solid waste > Grass >...
TAATGCATTTATTATTTCAATAAGTTTTCGTACTATTTGTCTTACAAAACAAAACACTTTAGAATCCTCTGTTTTTAATTATTAAATTCCTGTCGTTAAAGAGTTAATATCCTCTTCTATGATAAATTTCTCATCTACTGTTGATACCATTGGATAGTTTTCGTAGTGATCATAATGATTGTGAAAAAATTACAATCAAGCTGTATCACGATAGGATTCAAGAAGCCTCGAAACAAGGTTAATTTCCCAATTCTTCCCTTGTGATTTAACATACTTAACTATGGAGAGATAGTCCACTATCTATTAGTCATTCATTGAATCCTGCACATTAAATAATTATGAGAAGACAATGACATAACATCGATAGTTGAGTATAATCAATTACGATAGAGAATGGCTGATTAAAATTAAACTAGAAGAAGTTGAGTTTGCTGAAAAATAGCATGCTATAATAGAGTTGCGATAATTTTTATCCCGTTGTAATAAGTTTGAAAACCAATGAGAACTGATGAGTAGAACATGAATCCATTAAGAAAATGTGGAAGCTCGAATAATATGAGCATTTAGTGAGGCCATCACAATAACGAATAAAAATAAAAAGGTCGAACATTTCAACAGAATCATAAATTCACTTCTATCTAATTATCTACCTTCTACTGTTGAAAAAGAATTTATAACAGCCCGAATCATGAAACTATTGACATTCTGACTGATTATCCCATTGTCATAAAAACCTTAATATTGTTCTTTTTCAACATTAAATTCTAAAATTGTTGTGAAACCAACAGACTTTTTGAAATCTGTTATAGCGATGCTTCGATAGACCAAAATACCATTCCATGCCTGATGAATCATAAGATGAACATATATACATATATACAAATTATTTACAAAATTATGGACACCTAATATACATATATTCACATCTCAGGACACCTCGAGCTCCTAATAATGATAGAAATAAGCATATACCTAGAGATTCCGTTCCCTTTGATATTTCTCCTCATCTCGGCAAAAATGAAATTGACCACTTTCGAAACGAATCAGGAGGTTATCTAGAAGGTAGCCAGCTCTCCTTGCACAGCAGTCTGCACTGTAATAGTGGTATCCTCTTGGACAATATACTTTCTGCTAAACTCTTCTTTCACTATGCCCTTTCTGTGGAGCGATTTGGGAGCCATATGGATAACTTGTCTGCATATATACTGGTTAAATGCTTTCCTTTTGAGCAGGCTCAAACTCAGCTCCTCGACTCTAAGCAACTGATCCTAAAATTAGGGGTATGAGTCAGGCCCTGCTCTTTATTTAACCTCTTTAATTATATTTCTTTATCTGAAGAGCCTTAAATACAATTGCCATATTAGAAAATGTAGGAGATTTTCGAGAATTTTAATCAAGCAATTAGGCTTTATTAACTATTTCGAATGCTTTATTTAGTTCTAACAGAAATCAAAGAACCTCAATGTATTCAATGGTTTTCAAAATGTTCTTCTAATAGAAGTTTGCTCTCGGTGATTTCTAGCTACTGGAGAGTGAATATTATCCTGAGTTTTCTCCCATGAAATTATCGAGGACAGCCTGGGTTGAATTGTTTTATAGTTAATTTATTGTTGATTCAACCCTCAGACTCGACTAAGAATATCTAAATGCCACCCTATTTCTTGTATTAGAGAAGTTTCACATATCAGTTTCTGACAATTTTCATACTTTCTTCTGATTTCAATTGAATCTGTTTGAAAGATTTAGGAACAAGAGACTTATTCCTAGAAAATTATAGTGGAAAAGATCCAGAATTCATTTTTCATTTCAGAAATTCCTTTCTACAAGGCTTCAAATTCTAACTCGATCTTCTTGGGGTTTTAAATTGAAACAATTCATATATATTTAATTCCAATTTCTAAAGTTCGAACATCAAACATACCTCCTGCTTTTAAATCTTCTATATCTTGCAAGTTAAATTTGAACAATGTCCGAAAGAGAGTAATAGAAACCTAGACCAAATGCTTCTTGTGGATAATGTTGAATATTAGTTATGATGAAAATGGTTTGTCATGATTCTTGCCTATATTATGAGATCAATATTATATATTGTCTACGAAGCTTGACTTAAACCTTAACCATGTGGTCAAACAAACCCTTATAATAATCCAGAAATACTCTCTTGATAATAAACCAGCTCCTAGTAAAATATTGTGGATTTTAAACAGAATTGTGAATTATTTTTGGGACTTTTACTATACAGCCTTAATTTTCAGGTACCGATCTAACAGAAAATGCATATCTAAACATATTGTTTAAGAAATTGAGACTCTGTCTATCTTCTGACTTTAAGAATAGAAACGAAAATTTACTAAATTTCTCAGTATTACAGAAGAGAATATGTTTCCTCTTATTCGGAAGTAAAATCACAGATTCTTCGAATTAAAAATTGTTACAAAAATATAGAACCTAAATATCAAAGCTGATAGATTGAATGGTTACGACAAAAGAGCTTTAGCTGATCATACGATTCAACTGGCTAATCACACTCGTTAAATCTCATAGAAGCCACACCAACATTGCTTTTCGTCTTTCTGATGTTTAGGTTACAAAAGATAACTTTGTAGACTTACAACCAATAAGACAAATTATATAAGTAAATTATTTAATCAGAGTGCTCTAATGAATTCGAACGGTCTGCTAAATTCCTCTCACAAGATCTCTAAATATCAAATCAAGCCTGTTCACTCCCTCTCAAGAGGAGTTGCTGGTCACTCGACTTGAAGAATTCTTGCATAAGAAAAGACCAAAATGCATCCAAACTATTCAAAAGTTTATCACAACTTTCTGTCACCAAAATGGCATCAAGCTTAAAGGTCAAGGCCTCATCAGTATGAAGAAAGCCTATGCCCTCTTAAAAAAGCATGAAAACTTGTCTATGCTTTATTGGCCTGAGAGATTTCAAACAAAATCACTCATCAAGGAAGGAGAAACAGAGGAGACTTATTATTGTAACGAAACCCCATCTACCATTAATACAGACACTCCAACCGAAACATCAGCTCGTGAGAAATTCTTGGAGGAAAGAGTCAAGTACTTAGAAGCAGAATTAGAAAAATACAAAAAAATTTTCGAAAGTTGTATGAGTTCCATGAAGATAAAGCCAGTTTTCATGATAGAGGCTCAATGAAGGTGGATGGATTTGACATTTTAGATCCTTCTATTTTTTTACAACAAAGTGACTCTAATAATCCATTGGGATACCAAGAAGATGGGCTAAATCAAAGGATTTCGCTTCAGTACAATTAGAGAAGAAGCCCTAGATAAGAAGGATAAGACCCTTCATTCTTATTTCTTAAGTTCGGATGAATTAATTTGAAATTTTCTAATCTAACTTGTCTATCTAGATCAAATTATTCTTAAGTGCTGCAATGGACAGACTAGAGATTCTAATATACTCACATGGCCTTCATAGTTATCATTGATCATTGATAGTCATTATCGTATTAATGTTTACTATTATTTTGTTCTTATCATATTTTATACACTAGTGCTCCACTCTCCATGAAGTAGGGACATCAAAGTTATCCTTGAAATGTATCATTGCTTCTTTCTGCTTATCCATTTGGACTTTATTTCCATAATGAAATGAAAATGATAAATTTAATTCTGACAATAAGTCAATGTCTACAGTTGACTTTATTTTGACTTTTGCTAGGTTATCCCAGTCAGCACACTCAGTCTTGAGAAACCTTTAGTGAGTCTTCATGTTATTTCTCTTGTTGATAGATCCATATTTATCACCCATGTTAGGATTGATAAATATGAAAGCTATATATTCTCATCATCAGAGGAAAATATCGAACATTTACTCTTTCATCTTTGATAACTTCTCTGACTTGATTTTGGATAACTTGACTTTGTATTATTTCTCATTTGCGAGATGAAACTTTTAATTTAAAAGAGAGACAGTATGTACCTAGCTGTATGTATGATGATAGAAAAAGGAAGCTACTTATCTTCAAAAGTCTAAGGAGCAGGAGAAGATGAAAATCAAACTTGTTATTATATCTAGAAGCAAAAGACAATTTAGGATATAAATTTTGAAAATTTTTTCAGAAAATGAGTTAAAATTTTGGAATATGCTGCGAGGTATCAAGAGCCATTATGTGAATTAAACTTCTAAAAGTAATTCAGTTCTCAAGGCCGCCATATAAAGCTAAATAATAACTGATCTTAGGACCAGAGTGAAATACTTTTGCTATTAATAATGCTTGTTCAATTGTATTGAGTACTTCATAAACCTGAAAAAGCAAGAGATATAGCAAATAGCTTTATAATAGGAGATAAGATAATGACAAATATATCTAGATGAACACTCCTTGAGAATTCAAAAATCAGAGTGCGCTCATTGTAATTTATTTTATCATCTATAAACAAGACTAGAGAAGTATATAAACAAAGCCAACATCATAAAATCACAAATCTCAAAAAGAATAATAGTGAGACAAAACATATTAAACAGACACATCAGGACTTAGTGCATAAACTCCATTTCTGATCTTAAGTCATAGTGTCCCACTTCAAGCCTTCTCACTCTTGTCTCAGTTCAATGTATTCAATTCTCAGTTTTAATGCCCATATCCAGTATTTTTAACAGAAAAATAGATCAAAACAATGCGTTCTAAAACTATAAATAGCAGAATATCAGAATATGAAGTTTTCGCAAACTTGGAATAGCTACATATGGCCATTTGAAGACTGTGAGAGTATCAATTTTGACAGAACCGGAGATTACTCTGAGAAAAGGAATGTTAATATGTACTAGATTAATGGCCAATAATTGTATTGCACCTGATTCCAATTCAATGGTACTTTCTATAAGGCTTTCTTCGGGTGAATCCTCAAAAGTAAAGGCCATCTTCCATATAAACTGCTTTTCGATCTTAGAGTTTGGTATATAGGCTGGCTCCTTTCTGTCCATGATTATTTCTAAACTCTGAGTTAATAATGGAGAGACTTTCGGTTCCGAGATTTGCATAAACAGCTCCTCCTTGCCCTCTATTGGAAATGACTTTACTACATTATCAACATATTCCATAGTTTCATTAATATAACTCCTATTTCAAGAGTTGCCACTAGTGATTGGAGCATTTCCATTTTGAGGATAAACAAAGAATACCTTAAGTTTTTAAATTGCAAAGTTTCATTGTTACTCTTTGATATAGACCAAACATTGATGAAATTTGGCTAATAATTTTTTTAAACACTAGTGACAATTATAAGGAATCGACAGCAAAAATATCAATATTATATTTTGACACCTAAACTACAAGATAATCACTGCAATTTTGATAATTGTGCCTAGTGTTCTTCAAAGTAATCTTATTGAGGCACTCAATTAGTGGATTTCCCGCATCCACCTTTATATTTAAAGGTATTATCACTGTATTGCAAAAGAATAGCTACTCTAACTCTGAAGGAAATTATTATGTTCCTTCCATAGTACTATTTGTGTATTTCATAATTAGCATTCTTCTCAAACATATCTCAGTGCTATTCATCATAATAATTAAATTATTGAGAAACCAGAATAGTTCGGGCATAGAAATGACCAGGTTTATTTCCAAATCATGATCAGTAGTCAAAGATGAAATAGAAGATAGGGTTTATTCTTTCTATTTTCAATTGCTAATTGTACACTTTTGTAAATTTCGAAAAGTAACATGGAAGTGATTGATTCGGCGCTTTGTCAGGGGCAAAGAATTGTGTAATTATATTCTCGTAGTCACGTTCAAAACATTCTATTTGTTAGGTGAATTTTATTATGTGATCCTTCGAGAACAGTTCATTCTTTCAGAATTTTGCTGAAATTCACATGCATTTTGTTCCCTATTTCTCTAAATATACTCAAACAGGTTCATCTGGATGAGGAGTATTGAAAAACTTTCTTATTACAATCGACATATCAAGTATTATGAGACCACCAGGTAAGGGGAAATATTTCAAGATAGTTCAGAAAACCGTTGCTGAAGAATTTTATCAAATTAAGTTTTCATTTCAAATTTTATTTCTCAGAATAGTAAATGGACGTCGAAGTTGTCGGAGCTATAAAAATAAAGGATGGACTTTTCATAGGTGATGAGTTTGCTGCTCAGGTAATTTTCCTCCCGGATTGTATTTATCTCGCATAGGATCTTGAATTTGTTGTTACAAACAAAGTCACTCATATAATAAATTGTGCTGGAAGGCAAATTCCTAATTTCTGGGAATCCATAGGAGTCATATACTTGACTTATAACTGGGTTGATGGGGACAATCAGGTATAATTGATTCCAGGATAATTTGTTAAAAGCTTGTAGGTTTTATTTGATCAAAGAGGAGATGTCGTCAATGAAATATATAACTTTGTTGAAGAAGCCATCCAGAACGGTGAGAGTGTCTTAGTTCACTCCGTTAAAGGACAAAGCAGGTCCTGCTGTGTCATAGCTGCTTATTTCATGAAAAGGTAACTCGTAATTCCTATTTAATTATTTCATTTCCCCATGGAACCCCCACACTAATCTATATTAGGTTCAAATGGAGTCTTTATAAAACCCTCGAATTTTTGACCTCCAGAAGACCTGATCTTGAAATTAGAGCCAGCTTTTACCACCAACTCACCAACTTGGAAGCTCGTATCATCCAAGAGGCTGGAGGAAACATATCTGCTAACTGGTATGACATCAAGGGCGATATAGACAATGAGGAGCTGCTTCTAAGAAACACTTTCCTCAATGCCAAGAACGCTCCTCTCGATGAACATCTGATAAACCCAAAATTTGGTAAGTCACCGCATCCAGAGTATAATTCCTAGTCGGGGAAATCAAACAGAGACTCCACTGGATGGATATCAAACATAATGATAAATCTAAACTCAACACCTATTTCAACCTCGGGGACAAGCCCAAGGCTTCAAAACCAAAAACTTTTGTGAAGTCTATTCTTAAGGTGAGTCTCACTCTAACTTACTCTTACTTACAAGGGATCTAACAAAATTTTCAGATTTGGTAAGGAAGAGCCTGCTGTCGAAAAACAAGAATCAACCCCTCATAAGTCCCCAGCAAACAATAACTCAGGACTTAGGCTCAACAAGAGTCTCAAGACCCTTCACGAAGAAAAAACAAATACCAGCACTCTAAATTCCAGTTACAGCACTATTATAAAGAGAACCGTCCCATCGAAAGTTGTGGACTTTAGCGATGGACCATCTAGTGCCACTAAGAATAACAAATTTGGAAGCCAAAGCATGCCTAGAAGCAGCTCAGCTTCCACCTTTGATAGAGAGGAAACTATGAGTACTTACTCAGATAAAGAACCTAAGGTCTCTAACATTAATGGAAACATTATTCATGTCACAGTGAATAACTTCATTGCCCCCTTGAATAATGTGAATAACTTAATCCAGCCTGTCACTAATAACTTTATTCAAGAGACCAATGTCAGACCTTCAAGCCAACAGGGTAAAAAGCCAAGTGAGACAGATTTGGAAAAATACAGAGTTCCTTTGAATCAGAATCATACTAAAAAGGACTCTAATATCCCAGATCTGCTTGGCACCAATGACTCCTTCACTAAGATTCTTAACGATCCGAATATCGATAAGAGTATACTCTTGTTTATTTTTCTTATTAGATAGACTCCTTGAATTATCTGGCTGCCAAGCAACTTAAGCTGGCTTTAGAAAAGAAGATGTCCAAGGAACAAAACAATTCTATCTCTAACAGCTTAAAGAACTCTGAAGCTCCAAGTGCCTTTGAAGATGCCAAGCCTCAAAACACCGAAATTAAGATCACTGCTGTCGAAAAGAATACAAAGAACACTGAATTGAAGCTCACATATCAGCCCAACCTAGGCAAGAGAGGTGAGACCCCTCCTCCTAGACGTATTCTCATTATCTTAACATCTAATTCCATAGGCGAAGAAAATAATAAAAAAGCCACCGAATCAGTATATGCCAAGGCTCTGTCTAAGAGCAGCCTCATGAGCACTAATACCAACACTCCCACTACCAATAAGAGCAAGACCGACACCTCTCTTTCAACGTCTAACTACTTCCAAAATCTCTTCCCCTCTACTCTTATGCAACTCAATAGTCTGACTCCTTCTGCTAGCAACACCACAACTCATACCATTGACAAGAAGACTCCCTCCTCCACTAAAGCAACTTCTTCAGGTATGCTTTCTTTTTCGCTTTGTAAAACTATAGGCACCTACAACTTTGGCCCATACAGAAGCCAGACCAATCTTCAACAGCGCCCACATTCATCCCATCAAACTAAAGAAAATCAAAGTGGAGCTGCTCTTATCGACAACCTCATGAAGTCCAGCAATACTTTCATCAACTATCAGCCCAATCAGTCCTCTCAGCCTTTCGGCCTAAGAACTCAGATCAATAACTACACTAACAATACAAATAACAGTGGTTCTAAAAATGGACCCATAAAGTAGTTTTTTGACTCTTTATTCTTATTTTTAAGAGCCGAGCATCACAAAGTCGAACGTCCCAGGAGTGCCCAATTGTAAAAAAACTTTCTCTACAAAAACTAACCCTTTAGAAATCGTTCCACCACTCCTAATCCAGCCTTAACCATACCAGGAAGATCACAAACCTCCTACACTAGTGAGAAAAAGGAGACTCCAACCAATAGGTATTGTTTCTTGAATTATTTTAATGTTTGAGTAGTAGCTATCTAAGATCATTCTCTCCTAGTTCTAAGAACAATACAAGCCATACTACAGATCTCTCATATCAAAATACATATGATGCTAGCAAGGCTCTTAGGAAGGAGTCACCGAGCTCTCAAAATGCACCTGGAAAATATAGGCAAAGAAGTTCATCTCCTTCTCAAAATTTGAATTATAATACAATGTTTAGCAGTGCCGGTTCTAAGCCACGTTGGAAGTTTTAGATAATTAATTAAAAGAGCCGTGCTCAGGATAATGGGCATGTTGGTATCAATGCTTCTTAAAGCTGTATTATAAAAGACCTTTCATTGTAAATTTACATCTTATTTATAATAAATCTCAGTATGTTCTTCATAACTTGAGCATTTTCTGAAATTTCTGACATAAATAAAAATTTTCGCAAGAGGAATTTTAAACTCTGAATATACGCATACAAAACAATCATAAATCGATTCCATTGATAGGGGAATTTAAATTAATTCTTAGTCTCTATCTTATTCCATCTTACTTTCGAACTTCTTTCTGAATTCTTATTCTTATAAATTTCTGAATTTTTCATGATATTTAAGAGAAATTGTTTAATAACTTAAATTGTATTCAAAAACAAATTAAACCTAGTCCTAATTTTCTTAATAATCCTTTTCAGTATTAACAAGGACAATAGCTCAAACTGAATTAAACTTATTCTTACTATTGTTGATACATCTTCCCTCTTGAGTTTAAGTGGCGACAAAGAGCAATTTTTACCTTGATCATCTATACTTACTTTTTGTAGCCATTTCTTAACTTAGAGCAAAATCCATATTCTATCCAAAATTAAAACGTCATGTGCTGTGTTAACATTTCCTAGTTAAGGGAATTTAGAGAAGGTTCTTCTCGTATTCTGTTTAGAGTCTTGAATTGAAGGAAATTTTATTACAAAAAATTAATTAGAACCTAATCAGAGAAGGAGCTGATTTTTTGAATCAGAACAATTTAGTAAAATTGAGAAAATGTGTAGTAAGTACGCGCTTGTTTCCATAAAAGGAAAATGAAGTAAAGTATAGTGTACTAGAAGATAAAATATATTGTCATAAAAAAAAAGAGGGAAACAAATATTTAAACAAAAAGTAAACCATTGTTTGCTTTTTCTAAACATAGTAGTTTATTTGGACTTAATTTCAAAGTCTTTAATCTCTGCTCTGCACAAGGGACACTTTCCCTGAAAGTCGATGACACTCTGTGCGCACTTTCTACATGTACAGCAATGTCTGCAAGGTAAAAAGACTATTTTCACCTCGTTGTAACAGCATACTGAACAGACAAGCTCTGGGTGGTTATTATCAAGGTTCTCCACTGGAGTGTCTTGGATCCTGGGAATCTCAATGGTTCGGAGCAGATTGACTGTTTCGAATTTATATCTAGGGACTAAGATTAGTCATGAAGAAAATCTACCTTGGAACTTTGATCAGTGGCTGCTTCTTCTTAAGAATGAGAACTGGCTGGATCAATTGAGAGTCTAGATTAACACCGTCACAGACTTTTGAACCTTTATAATCCATTTTGTTTATTTAAACAATTATTTCTATATTCGATATATATAACGCTAAATGTTTGATCAGAAGAAACCTCAGGAAATACATCAGTTGATCGTAACCTGGAAGCTTCCACGTGATCGGATGAATTAGCCACTCCGAGAAGCATGCTTTAATCCATATAATGCTAAAAGTTCTATCAGGTTCATCACTCTTAAGTTCTCTGATTCCATAGGCCTTTGTTTGTACGGGAATAATTCAATACAGATAATTATAAGTTTAGTTAAAGAATGAAAACTATATGTAGAAGCTAGTTTTCGATTTCTGTTTGAATCACCCTCCCTCTATTAGAATGTAGTGGCTTCTTAGCTAATATCGTCCTTGCTTATTTCTAAAAATAGATTTCATAAATAAATATGAAAACTATATTTAGCTCAATGTCATTTACAGTTATGGACTTAGGACTATTTTCCTAGATGTAGCAACAGAGATAAGGCTTCAGGTTATAAGACAAAAGGGTCATTGAAAGAATGCTTTAATATATTAATCTGTATTAATAGTATCACAGTAGAAAAGGCGGATGTTTTATCGAAAACTTACCTTAAGTATAGAGAAAAAAATCGAGAGAAAATTAAGAATAGACTTAGAGTTAGCACAGTTTGAAGGGCTCTAGGCCTTATATAAGTATTAGAAAAAGTGGCTAACGAAATGAAGAAGTAACAAAATACTTGAAACAACAAACATTTATAATACAACAAAACTTTTAAAAGTAATGGGCTATTCGGCCATTTCCCTTGCCTCTTAGATATACAAAGTCATGGTTTAATGTTTCTGATAAGAGCACTAGCTATTAGGCCTGTCATTATCATCTTCGTCTTTCATATTCCCGAGCTTACTCAAATAGCTATCAAGTGCAATCTTCAATTTTGGTTTCTTCTTCTCCTGCACTGTCTTAGGCCTGGTATCTGCTGGCTTTTGCTTTTGTAGAAATTCTTTAAGATTGCTCTTGGGAGTCGAACCCTTTGGAGTAGTAACGTCAGATGGTTGACTTGTATTCAATCCCATTTTTTCATAAAGACCTAGTATTTCCGCAATTGATTTTTCCAGGCTTTCTACCCTCTTATCAAGTTTCTCGACCTAAAGATTAAGAGAAAATTATTATGAACCAACCTGAGCATCAGCTTTGACTGTGTTACCCTTTTTCTTGGAAAATAGAGAATTTATAACCTCCTGAGCAAGTCTGGCTTTAGGAGCTATAACTTAAGAAAACCATCATTAAATTTTATACCATTGTCAAGTCGAGATTTTGTATTAAGAGAGTTTTTGAGGACGTTCCACTTGTCATTCGTCTTCTTGGGTCCAGATTTCTGTGCTGGAGAGGTTTCTTCTTCTTCGAATTGCTCAAGCTGAACTTCTCCTGTCAGAAGCTTCGCGAACTTGTTGTTTTTGATATCAATCTCCTCATCAGCTTTTTCATTATTTTCACTAACGAGATCCTTTGTTAGTTTGCTTAAAGTGGACATTTTCTTATTTTGTTCAGTGTTTCTCTCAAGTTCGTTCTTTTCTTCTTCCTCTGGAGGTTTTTGGCCAAACATGCTCTTAAAACGACTCCACGCGCTCCTTTTCTCGTTTGTCTTGACCTGTTCTGGACGACTGTCGCTCTTGACAGCATTTTCATTCGAAGCATTGGATGAAGAATCATATTGATCATCTAGCTCTTTTAATTTTTTGTGAATAGGATCAGAGGGATTTTTGATGTGGCTTAATAACAAAGAATTTATTTGAACTGAGCTAGGTTGCTCCACAGAGGGATCCATTTTGGTAGACTCTGTCTCTTTATCAAGTGAATCACGTCGAGAACGTTTCGGTTCTTCACGATCATCTTTGGTTTCTTCTTGGAGATGGTCTTTTGATTCTACAGATGTAGGTAGATTTTCATTTATCGTGGTTGCTTGTGTTTCAAAGGTTTCTGTTGCCTGGCTCTGTAAGCCTAAAATATCTTTGTTCCCGATGAAAAAGCTACGACTAAGATCACGAGCCTTCAGTTGGAAATTAGCCCTAGTGACCGTTGATGTTTGGGCAACGAATTTTTTAGATGGACGCCTAGACTTTTTGGCAGATTTGGCCTCTTGTTGGCAATATTGAAGTGCCTCTTTATAGGTCTTTTGGGCACGAACCCTTCTTTTTAGGGCATTGTTGTATATCTCAGCTCCAATTTCTCTGAAATCATGGAAAAAGATTTTTGTGAAGTTCTTTTTGCTGAGAGATAGAAGCTCGCAATCGGTTTTAGCCATATAGGAGTGTTTTCTGGTTTCGCCAAAAAGCAGATCAACCTCTCCAAAATAGTATCCTTGATCGATGGACATGAAGGGAAAGTTTTTATATTCCTTGATGACCATTTCTACAGTTCCTTGCTTGATAAAATACACTAAGATTCAGGTTGAATAATCAAAATAATTACTTTCATTTGCATATTCTCCTTCAGTAAAGATATACTCTCCCTTTCCGATCTTCATTCTTTTCAACAAAGGTCCAATATTACCTAGAAATCTAGGATTTTTATGCTAAACAATAAGTTCTGCTAATACTCTTCTTACTTTGAAGAACTCAATATCTTTAAGCAACTCCTTATGCATAATAACCGAAAGCTTAGTTCTCAAGGTCGAGGGCAGTTCATTCAAGAACTGGGTCGTATCGTCTTCCTGCCTTGTGTGACCATACTTCAAAGCCCTCTTGATCTTGTTAAATAGAATAGTATCCAGCATATATTTTTGTTTGATTTCGATGAGAGTATTCAATTTGTGATCCAAGGCTCTAGCACTGGCATCCATGCTCAGAATGATACTTGACAAAGAACCCACGATATATGAGTAGACAAAAGCTCCGACAAACATAATAAGAATAGTAACGATTCTTTCTAACGTTGTGTTTGCATGGAGATCACCATACCCAACGGTAACGACTGTGGTTGTGACATAATACATGGCAGACATGTATCTCTAAACAATTATTCTCAAGAGATAGGAGCTTTACAGAAAAATTAGATTCATCATCAAGGCCATATGTCCAAATCCAATTGTGAGGGTCGTCGACTAGTTTAGCCTGAAGGTACCAAAGGCAGGCAGCAACATGGACAAACATAAAGAAGAATATCATGACTATGAAGAATCTGTCAACACCAGGTCTTAATCGGAACCAATCTGAGAAATACTTAGCAATTTTGGTTCTCTCTCTGAGGAACTTGACCATTCTAGCTAATCTATTATTATTATTATTCTCCATTGGGAAGCAAATTACTTGGATAACCTGAGGAATCTTACAAGTCTTGGTAGTTTTGTGATACGATTTACAGAAGCATAGGATTTGGAGCCAAAGATAAGATCAACGGGGAAAATTGAAATCACATCTGGGATAAACCAGGTGGCTAGATACTTAATAGCTATTTTCTACAGATAAAAGATTGATTTGAATGTAATTACTTTGCGAGAAATTATGAGATTTTCTTCATTGTCTTCATATGCGCAGAAGAAAGTAAGAATGATATCAACAAGCCAAATAAAGTCTGAGATGTAGTCCAAAATGGTAAGCACAGGAATGTTCTCCTCAACAAAGGAGATCGTATACGGTATAATTGTGGCAGTATACAGCAAGTTCCTACAGATTATACTCAATTTCAATAGTCCTACATGCCAATAATAACATCCCATACATTCTTGAACGTATCATCAGGAAATATGATCCACTTCAATTGGCAATATCGAGGATCATCTCTATACTTCATTTCAAGTAATTCATTCTTAAAAATTAAAATTGCTATTGAGTTGTTACATCGTCGCTTTCCGTGTCTGAAGATTCGTCAGAAATTGCTTCATCATTATCATCAAATTTCTTACTCTTTAATGTCAACCCTGAAGCCAGCATCTGTTCCGCGGTCTCACCGCCGACTTTATTCCCATTTTCATTTTCCTGTTCATCATCCTCCTTCGGTTCCTCTTTTACAGTAGAGCGCTTTGTTAATGGGGCGCCTTCCTCATCAAATCGCTCTTTTGAAGATCCTTTGGAACTATTCTTTCTCTTATCATGCCTTTTGAGTGAATTGTCATCAGAGTGATTCTCAGAAGTGCCTGAAACTGAAAACCTTTTCTGGGCATCCAGTATTATCGTGCTTTTCTTTGACGAACTCGCAACTAATGTATGTCTTTTAGGCCGAGCACTTGATTCGGTATTATCCTCTTTCTTCGGAATCAATAAACTTCTGTTTCCATTTGCTTTATCACTTTTTCGGTCACTGTCATCTTCGTCACTCTTGCCATCTTGCTCCTCATCTTCTCGTATAGAAGGGAGGTTTTTATTCACATCTTGCTCTTCTAATTCTTCGTCTTGTGTGTCAAATCGAAAAAAACGTTGCTTCTTGAAGTCTAAAGTCTTCTCAAACTCTTCTAACTTAAGAGGATTATTCTCTCCTTCTTCTAGGTCATAGTTTTCGAAATTGCTTGTGTGAGCACTTTGTAATTTTTTTGTCGGGAGTTCTAGGATATTCACTTTCGGCTCCTTTTGCTTTTTTTCGCTCGGTGTGACTGATAATTAATACCAAATATAATAACAGATACGTAATTTTGTAGTCCTGTTGATTAGTCTCACCTTCGAACCCACTTTCCTGAGTTTTTCCATTTCCTTTTCTGTTGTTAGTTATAAGATTAATCAACTTATTGAAAAACACTAAGTGATTTATTAAAAATTTCCATCAGCCTGACGCCAACCCGACACAAAAGTATCGGGACTTCCTTCGCCAAATAAAGCGATATTGACTCAACTTTACTTTTTCGAATTACCATCAGGGGTTTATTTGAAAACATTCGCAAAACATTCCGACTTGTGAGATTACAAAGAAGGAGAGCTCCTGAATTGTTTTTAACCAGAAGAGGTTTCTGGGTACTTTTCTAACCCTCAGGTTCTTAGAAATTTGAATTTATAAGACCTTGTCAGAATAAATTTTATTTGATATGCTTGGACTTTTTGTATCAATAGGCCTAGCATGTGGGCTTGTAGCTGCATTCTACACACATGTGTATCTCTGGAAAGGTAAGAAACCAACCTTGTATAGTCTGGACATTTTTAGGGGTGAGTAAGAAGTTCGACGACGCTCATTTTCTGGAAGAAGAGATGACAAAGCACAAGCTTGGAGTGATAGCGTAAATAATGTGGATTTTGAATGAGCAGGCTAGAATATATACCTTGATAGCTATAGTAGTGTATCTTTTCTTTACCAAGGAAGAGGCGAGTCTGATTCAAAAACTGAGAATGAATATAGATTTGGGTGTTATTTTGAATGTCATACAAACCCTTTGTATAAATGGCTTGCTGTTCTTAGGACCTTTGATTCAGTTTTACAATGTAAGGAAGTATAGTTAATCGCTAATTAACAGAAAGACCGGTTCAGAGAGTTGTTGAGCAACCTCCGTGCCGAAGACTGGTCCACTAAGAAGCATACCTATGCTGTAAGGAAATGATTTTTTATATGACTTTGAAGACTAGTATTGTTGAGGAACTGCTATTCAGAGTTGCAATAGTTCAATTATTGAAACAAGAGGGATTTAGTAACAGAGAGACAATTATCTACACTAGCCTGATGTTTTCCATAAGTTAGAAAAAGTAATTTTTCCCTAAATCGAAAGGCCATGCTCATAATTTCTTCGCTGGAGTTAAGGAATTTGGTTTTCAGGGCGCTTTGATTAGAACTCGTAACAAAATTGAATAAAATATTGAGAGATAGTTTTCCAAATGAGCTTTACTTTTGTTTTCAGTGTGTATTGCAGTCATATTATGCTCAAATACAACAGCTATTATTGCGCAGTTGCCCTACATTCCACATGTAATGCCATGGGATTTCCTCCTATTGGAAGCCTATTCTCTTCTCAGTTACCGAAATCACAACGAATGGGTAAAATAATTTTCAACGGAAAGTAACAGCAATAGTTGAAACAGCAGGATACATAATAGGTATTGCAGCCTTCTTTTACGTGATTTAATATCTATATATTACAACTTTTCTTATTCCAAAAATAGGATGTATTATTATTGACTATGAACATTCTGCATTCTCTTTTTCTTAACGTCTGTGACCATCACCATGCCCAAGAATGCTGCTCCAAATGTAAACACGATGACCAGGATCATTGTGGGAATCATGTATGAATATTTTCTATCAGGGAAGTAATCATGTATTTTATAGTCAGGATCAATAAGGGGCTAGACAAATTAAGGCCAGGAAACTGTTGGCTTACCTCGACAAAAAGCCAAAGAACATAATATACGTAGGCTATAATAGCCAGAATTAGGAAAATGAGTCCCTTGGTCTGAGTTTCCATTTGGAAGAGTCACGATTTTTATTTTAATATATTTTATTTGAAAAACGCAAGTGTCTAAATGGAACTAACAGGGTGGGTTGTATACCTATTATCATTTGTGGCCTTTTTCCTCTTGGGTTTCTACCTTATAAGCGCTTTTCTCTTCCAGGATTATGAAATCAAGAACAGATTTCCTCTGCTTGTCTTCTCTGGTTTTTTCAGCTTTTCTATGTTACTGCTTGAAATGGTTTTCTTTGAGATTTTTGATCTCGGAACGTCAGAGTATTTTCTTTGTAAATAGTTATAAACAAGTGTAGCACTCGGTACCTGAAATGGATAGTAACTTTGTCGGCCCTGACATATTCAGCAATATTTTTCTTACCAACATTTTTAATGGTCAAATTTCTTAAGAAATTGAAGTTCAACAGACCAGTCAAGATAAGTAAAAGAGTAATAGGTTATCTTTAATTTACTAGTTCTTTCTATTGGCTGTGGATTCATTTATTGGTGGCTAGTGATCAGAGAACTTGTGAAAAATTCAAGCTATGAGACTGAAAATGCTCGTTTCTGGGACTTCTTAAACGTCTTCGAAATTTTCATGCCTATAACTCAAGTCAAATTCCTTGGTAGCTAAAACTTGAAAAGATCTAATGATTATAGCTAGTATTGGAATGGTAATTTTAGCAATTCTATCAGGTTTCGGTGCTGTGAACACACCCTTCAACTTCTTTAATGTCTACAATGAAAAGAGTAATATTTGGATAAAATTTTCCTTAGAGATCTTAGTGCTATTATTAAACCAATCGGCATTTGACCAAAAAATGATAGAAGTCCTTGAGAATATCAGTCAGAAAAAGATAAAAAATCTGCAGTTAAAGGCTAGGGTTCAGGAAAGAAATCCTCAGAAGCAAGAGAATGAGTAAAAAATTTATTTTCCTTTGAGATATAAATTAGGGGCTTTTTGAGGAAATTGTTTAGAAGACAAAACACTTTAACTGAACTTGAAAGACAAATTGAAGAGAATGAACTCGAAATTAAGATGCTAAAAAAATCCCATAACGAGTTGTTTGTAGGTAAGTAATAAAAATTACGGTTTTGATTTAGTTAGACTATTGTGAGTTTGTGAGAGAAATGGAGGTGTATAAAGTCTCTAAGACCCTTAAGGGAAAATTCAGAACCATTCTTGCTAAATTTCTCTCATTTTACTGTATATACAGGCTTATTACAGTAAAGAATTTCGAAATTTTCATTCAATGTAGTCATTGATCAATTCTTGGAGAGGTAGAGAAGAGGGCATCGATCCTATAAACAGATCTCTCATGATTGGATTTAAGCTGTTGGATATAGAAGTGGATAAAGAGCTCTACAGAATGATCAGCAGTATTGTCTCCTTTATTTTCCTTGGTAGTGAGTAATAAAATCTTCCTAATTGGAATAGGTATTCTGATTGTGATGAATGTCAGATCTTTTGTAAAGAATATACTACAGATCGTCAGAATGATCATGAGAAGGCTGCTCTCTGAAATGTTCTTCTCAGAAATTGTGGTATATGTTCTTGGGGAGGTAGCATTTCTTCAATAACTTTCTCACATTATAGATTCTTGCCATTTACTTCGTCTCCACATTTATCTTGATGTACAATAATTTCCCAGTTTACTCGAGGTAAGTTCAGAGTTTTGTGAATAACGATTTAGGGAAAAGATGAGAGAAATTTTTGGAACACTTGACTTCAGATCTCTTTACAAGGTGTTTGATAAAATCTTCATCATAAGTGCGTTAAGCAGCTTGGCAATTATCTGGCTGAATAATAAAATAAAGAAAATGAAATACAATCGGTACCTGGAGGATCAGGAATTCGAAACCTATAAGACGAAGTGATAAGTTATAGAGTTTTAAATTGCTACATAGTTTTCACATACGATATTTATTTAATGACTAACTTCATCAATTCTTTGAGTTGTGTATGTGATTGTTTTCAATCTCTAGTGTCAATGTTTTATGAAAAATTCGATTCTAGTTTAACTGGAGAAATAATAGTACATTTTGAACTGTTTCCTAACAGATTTAAATTTGATTTATTGGGAATTGTATAAAATGGGAAACTGCAGTGGAGCCTGTAGGAGCTGTTGTAACCATGTGGAGAATCATCGTAATTATTCCTCTTGAGTCCTTTCATCATCCCATAGAAGATGAACTTGCTCCCAACATGAGAAGAGAAGAAGACGATGGAGGTATTTTGAATATTTGACATAATTGATCTTTTAGAGATTATTCACATCCTTAGAACACCTAGTAGTTACCATCCTTCTCCAAGTAGATCTCCAGAGAGGGGTTACGCTAAGTCGATGTATATTATGAAGGATGAGTCTCCCAGCAGGGCTCAAACTTCAGGAGCTATCCATTTCCTACAGAGATATGAGATCTAATAAGAATTATTTATATAGGAAGTTCTTCTTAATTGAAGATATGATGAGTATGATTTATTGTTTTAATAGAAGGAGCTTTACCTTCTTTTATTTCAAAATGTATATTCTATATGTATAGACCATACTATATGATTTGAAAATATTTCAAGTTGAATTGCGGGATGAAAAATTGGATAAAGTAGTTTAAAAGAGAGAATATGGCACAACTATTGTATTTTTATAGCGTCATCAACAAAATTTTGAGAATGTTTATTTTGGCTAGTACGTATTAATTGCCCAAAAATTTTTGAGATGAGAATTATACTCAGCTAAAATTTATTCAAATAAAGCAATTAAATTATTCTTGAAAAGACTTTCGAAAATCACTAAAAAAACATGGGCAACGAACAGCATAAGCCTAAGGTAGGTTTCATTTTAATTTGGCATATTGTTAGAGCCTTTCTGACTTGCACAATGACGAGTCCACTCCAAGAAGATCCCTAAAAGAAAAAGAATATACATTAGATGAAGAAAAAAGCATCAAACTTTTCTCAAAATATGGCCTCAAGGTCAAAGACAGGTTCAGGCTCATAATATCATCAGAAAAAGGAAACCTTGCCCTCCAAAAGGTTCTGAAGTTTTTCAACAGAAATCGTCTTCGCATGAGTTCTTTAAAGGCACTTACTGCCAAGATCGATGTGAGAAGTGTGATTCCACTATTAATGACAAGGGTTCCTATAAGGAGTATGATCCAAAAATTAGGAAAAAAACTCAGGGAACTCAGAAACCTCCAGCAGGTTCAGATAGGCTGGTCTCAGGTTGAATCTCTAAGTATTGAGGAAACTCTTATTGATTCACTATCGAGACTTAAAAAGATCAGAGCCCTCTCTATCGAACTTGCTGATGATGTGAATAAGATTAATTTTATAAGCAAGAAATTAGCGACTTTTAAAGGTCTAAACCGCTTAGAACTTAATTTTGCAATTCAAAGATCAAATATATTACCAATTTTTAAATCTATAAAGGCCTGTTCTAGACTCAAGATCCTCAAAATAGACTTGAGTGACTGCAAGGTAAGCTCAGACTTGCTGAACAGGATGTCTGAAACTATCATTAAGTTGAGAAGTTTAGAATATCTGCTAATTGATTTGAACAATACGGAAGTTACCACAGAAGACATCACAGTGTTGAAAGAAAAAATTGCCAAGCACCAAAAAATTCAATACTTCAAGGTTTATATCTATGGATGCCCGAATGTCTCCATGTTGATGAAATTGCAGCTCTACATGCAAGAGAATTGGAATAACATGTCGAAATTATGTTAGAGGACTGTTAGGAGATATAGGATTGTTTATGATTTCTTATGTAAACTATTTACTGAATTTACTAATTTATGGTTATCGGCGTTCGTCTTGCACAGTATATTACTCACATTTTCAAATATGCTAGTGGCCTAGCTTTTCTTTTTAATATCTAACTTAACATTTGCCAGCTAATGACTGGCCATAGCAAAGCTGATTAAGAGGATTTATGTTGCTCTGCAAGGATTTTGTTTATGCAGACATTTTGAGGGTTGCAATGTTAGTTAAAGTTAAACCCAGACTTGAGATAAAGTGGAGGGTGATTCTAAAGAAACCTCAATAAACCAAATGACTTCGTCTTCTTCTCTGAGCTGTAGCAGTTCACCTTTTGATTCAAAACACCCACATAGATCTAACGATAAAACAATTCTGTATAAGTTCTATTTATAGATTCAGGGGGAGTCATATTAACTCAACAAATTTATTTGTAATGCTTTATGAATAGTATTTCAAATAAGTTTGTCATACAACCTCGAATGTTGTCTCAATCAGCATTATCTTGTCCTATATCTGATCCACTATTCAAAGCAACTAATTTGATTAATAAAGCAACTGTTTCCAGCCTAAAATTGTCTGCAATTTGCCTTCTTATTGGCAGACTTCTCTTTGTATTTATGTTTATGAGCTTAGTATGTGCACCGAAGTTAGGTGCAGTTGCCAAAGAGGTGTTTGCTACTGATAATAATTCAGAAGGATTTCCAAGGCCAAATTCTTTTTTAAATGAAATTCAAATGGGTACTCCCCCAAAAAGATACCTCACTTCCTTAGAACATAAAAGAACACTTCTAAATCGCAAGGAGATAACATTGCCAATAATAAAAAAAGACTTCGAGATCGATGAGAATAACTATGTCATCGTATCTTTTCAAAGCTTGGATTTTGACAACGAAAGCAAAATATTTCTCCTGTGGAATGCGATAGATCAAACAAACCTTCGTTCCAACATCTTTGGAAAAATTCTTAGCAAAACGGGAGATGTTATCAAACATCAGTTCCAAATCAATGACCCAAATATGAACGCCGTGTTTCCAAAGCTTACAAAATTAGCAGATGGAAGAGTGTTAATTACCTGGATAGATCTTAGTACCTCAATGACGAACGTCCAGGGGAAAATATTTAGCTCTTCTGCACTCATTGTATCTGAAGATACTCCCACAATCTCATTTACAAGCTATGCAGGTCGCACTCCCCACCTGGTCATCTCCTTGCCTAATAAGAATTACATGATGATTTGGTCAAGTCCTTCGCCTAAGGCACTCTACAGAATCATTATCAATTCCAATAACTCTGTTGTGAAACCTGAATATTCTCTGGTCGAAGATCCTGCGACTTATACTAATTTCAAGTATTTTCTACTATCCAATGGGGATATCTTCGTATCATGGGAAGCAAGACCCAATTCAGACACAGTTAAACTTTATGGAGTTACAATGAATCAGAATGGGAACATTATTTCAGGTCCTGAGAGGATTGAATATCCTTATAATCAATTAGATGCCTCTTTTAAAGATATTGCCACAGGGGAACTGGTGGCTGTCTGGGCAGGCTGGAAAGACATGATTCAAGGATATGCCATATTCCTGAGTCTATTTGATTCTAATCGAATTGCATTACCTGCAGTTCAGATTAACGATGTCGAAGAAAATTGTCTTGATCCAAAAGTTAACTTAATTTCCGATAACAAAGTCTTAGTTACTTGGGCTAGCTATTCTAGCGAAGGAAAAATGAAGATTAAGGGAAAGATAGTCCAAATCAAGATCTCTGATAGTCATTCTGCTCATCAAACCATAATTGAATCAGTGACCTCAGAGCTACTAATAAGCCAAGATTTTTCTGTTTCTCTATCGATATTGAATTCCGATCACAGGAACAAGATCTATACTGTAGACAAGTTCAATGGAAATTTCCTTGTTTCTTGGATAAAGTCAGCAGATGAAAATAATACTAACAGTGATATTATGTTCACTATCATACATAAAACAGGAAGTATCCTTATGAAGGAGAGAAAAATGAATATCCAAGGCACTCAAATCCAAAGCCATCACATTTTGCTTTGTGATGATTCAGTAATACTAAGTTGGCAAGCGGAGTCCAAGATTTGGTCCAAAGTCTTCAAAGCTCTTCCAACAGCAAATTCTATTCCCGCAATAGCAAATCCCATTCCTAATACAGAGATAGCACCCCAAGATAATTTTTCAATAAAATTGCCTTCCAATATATTCGTTGACGACCCTAATGACACGTTAACCTATTCTATGGACTGTAAGGGTTTAGAAATTACATTTGACCCTGTAACAAACCGCATTTCAGGGCGCATCCAGAATGTAGGTACATATTCAATCAATTACTATGCCCAGGACTCTTATGATGCTATAGTGGGGACAAGTTTCGTGATTGTTGTGAAAGAAAAGTCTAATCATAGAGCTCAAGTAGGCAGAGTTTGTGGGGGGATTGTGGGTATTGCAGCTCTAATATTCATTGGATATGTTGGGTACAAGAAATATAAGAATGGGGCTTGGCAGACTATTCTAAGGATCAAGAGAGCTGAGAGGATATCTCCTGTTAAGCCTAGAAGGAGACTTTCTAATCTAAATCTTCGAGATCTTGAGTTGAATGATATTACACCAGTAATAATTCCTGAAAAATTCATTTGCCCAATTACACACGAAATGATGTCAGAGCCTCTGATTGTTTTATCAAGTGCGGATAAATTGCCTCATTCTTATGAGAAAAAGGCCATCGAAGAATGGTTAAAAATAAATAAGGTTGACCCTCTGACTAGAGGAAAGATTAAAAAAATATCAGTGAATAAAACATTAAAGAAAGAAATTGAGGAATATATAAAAGGGTTATCCGTGGAAGAACTCAGAAAGAATAGGACTCTGAGAAAGGAGATTGAGACTTGGATCTCAAAAAGGGGCGAGGAAAATCTACTTAAAGATAAAGGATTATCCTCAATTATCGATACCCTGGAGAAAGCAAACTGTAACGAATAAGAACTTTCTTGTTGAAAAATATTTAAATTACTGTTATTTTTCTCTCTGCATGGTCAAAACTCTTACATGATTATGGCTTGTACATGATATCTCTGTATATTCTTAATTACTAATGTTTTAGTAATTGTTTACCTAATTCTTAACCACTTCCCCTGTTGTTAGAAAGTTGAGAAATAAAGAATAAGAAATGCACCTGAAGGTTCGTGATAAGTATCATAAAGTAGAATTAGAAATGTCTTGGTGGGTTAAGTGAATCTTAAATAATTTACAAAGAATGTCTATGTAATGTTAAGCCTAAGTTACACTGCTATAGCGACCATGAAAAGCCAGTTAAAATTTCAATAGCTTATGCTTTTCTTGTTGAGAAAGCGTTTGCCAAATATTCAAGGTTTAATTCGAGATCCATTTAATAATATAAATAACTTGATACGCCTAAGAAAAATCCTGTGGTATAAGCTCTCCTTAACCCCTCTTTTCATTTAGCTAGAGAGGGTATGATCTCCTCCAACAAAAAAGTTAATAGAGATGTCGTCTTTGGGAGCGAATTGTGAGACTCTATTTGAGCTCTGTCTAAAATGTGTGCCAGGGGCTTGAACTTTAAGTTGAAACGGATTGTCTACAAGAGTTAATAGCACTAAGGAATTTATTTTGAAGGAAATTGAAAGCCCAAAGATAATGTTTGGACTTCAAGGGTGAATTTCATGAACAAATTAAGTCAAGTATGAGGAAGACATTCCTCACAGGATATTGAAGAATTCAATTGTTGCAATTTTGGTCTTAAAATGACTGTTTTTGATCAATTAAAGAGTAAAATACGTCATTACTTCTTCAATATTCATGTAAGATAAAACTTTCCTTTTTTAATTTATTTATTTGAATATGATTATTCAATGTCTAAAAATAGCCTTGAGACCATAAATTCGCAATCTAACAATCTGCAAATTGTGTTTCAGGCTTCTGCATCTAGAACCCAGCCCCATCCACAAATATTAGAGTCAGTTGGCCACATGGTTGCACATATAAATCCAAACTTTCCAATGAAAAAGTTTCAATTTAGCTCAGTCTCCTGGCTCTTAGCCTTCTTTCTTCTAATCTGTTCCTTTGCATTATTCAATGTATTTTTCACATACAACTCTTCCAAATCCAACAGAATATTGGATGAAAAGACTGATATATTCTATATCAATCTTGAAGGCGGTCCACAAACCTGGCAGCTGCCCAGTCACCTATTAAAACCGAACGTAGTGTCTGTCCAGGCCACCCTTGATAATGGAGATAAGCTTCCATCATGGTTGAAGTTCTTCAGTTTTAATAACTCTTTTGTCATATATCCAAGGGAGGAAAACATACGAAATGTTCTTGTCAAAATTATCCAGATGGATAATACTGGTACTTTATACAATAAAGTCATTACTTTTGTCACCAGAAATATCCAGAAGACCATGCCTGTCATTACCAATGACTTTCAAGTCAGTGGAAAAAATAATGCAAGTTACCCTCAAATTGCAGGTTTAAAAAATGGAAACGTCCTTGTCGTCTGGCAGGACAGTGATTACGAACTAAATTACACTAGAATAATGGCTAAAGTCATAGACCAAAGAGGTGTTACAATAAAACAAGAGTTTCCCCTTAAAGCAAACAATGACACTCCTAACACAAATGAGGCCTTTCCAAAGCTTACCTCTTGGTCCGACCGTATCCTTGTCACCTGGCAACAGGAGACTGACCTGTATCCCTTGCTGTATGGGGTCATTCTGGACTCTTCAGCTGAATTTATTACACCAAGTCCTTTCAGGATCACTGTTGATTTTCCCATTCTCAGTGGTCGTTTTCCGGAACACTTGGTTCTTTCTAACAATAATGTAATGATAACCTGGGAGAGCCCTTCTGGAAAGCTGTATTCTCACATTATCAACTCAGAAGGATATAGTGTTTCCCTAGACTCAGAGGTGGATCCCTTAACCAATCAGCAAAGCAGGCCTAGACTTAAGCTCCTTAATGATGGAAATGTCTTTATTACTTGGAACAGCATCGATGAAATGGATCTCCAAGGAGAAATCTACGGGAAGCTTGTGGACGAAAGGGGGAATTTTATTGATGGAGTCTACAACTTCAATCAAGAATACCGTTACAACCAGCAAGATCCTGAGCTAGCCCTTTTATCAAGTGGAGAGCTGGTAAGCATCTGGACTGGTTGGGGAGGTATTGAAGATGATACAGACATCTTTATAAATTACTATAATCAACCCCATTCTCCTTATGCTGAAGCCCGAGTCAACGATATCACCAAAGGATATCAGTTTGAGCCAAAAGCAATGGGCTTGAACAGTGACAAACTCTTTGTGACATGGGCTGTTAGAAGCAATGACAATAAATATAGTATTGGTGGAAAAATTATTAAAGTCAAGACCAAGGAGAGTATTTCTAACCTCGTTACGACCATTGAGACTGTCAAAGAAGAATTTCAAATTAGTAAGGAGAGTGACCAACCTCAGTTAACTCCTTTACTCTATAAATTCTCCGACAAGAGTGTAATGGCCACATGGGTAAGACATAGCATCGATGTAACAGATGCTGGGATCTTTTGTGGAGTCTATGACTTTGATGGTAACATCATACTGTCAGAGCTTCAATTGAATTACATAGAAGGGATAGACCAGACAAACGCTCAGGTGATCTCCATCTACCCTAATAAGATGATGGTGACTTGGGAGAGTATAGACTCCAAGAAGAATTCCAAAATTTATGCGAAATTCTTCCAGCAAACAGTCATCAGGAACTCCCTTCCTGAAGCTGTTAATGCCATTCCAGACTTGGAAGCCAAAATTGGGAAAGAATTCACTTTCAAAGTCCCTGGTGACACTTTCATTGACTATGATGGAGATAAATTAAGTTACTCAGCTGTCCAGGCAAGTGGAGAACCTCTTCCCGATTGGATCATCTTTGACCCTGTCAACGCAGTCTTCCAAGGAACTAGTGAGAAAGAAGGTGTCACTATCATAAGGGTCACTGCTAAGGACTCAAACAATGCCAAAGCATCTACTACCTTCAAAATAAGATCTGTTCCACGTCAAAATCTCTTCCTGATAATTTTTGCCTCTACTAGTGGAGTAATTTCTTTCATGATACTCTGTTACATTGCATGGAAGAAATGGATCAAGCCTAAGCTCGTAGAGGTCAGAAGGAAAACAGATCAGCTAGACAATATATTTAGGGGGCCCTCCACTGATGAAGACATCATTGTTATTAACACTGAGGCTGTTCAATTAAATATCCCGTCCAGGAAATATAGTTCCTCAGGCATTCCAAAGAAATATATCTGCCCTCTAACTAGGCAAATCATGTTCGAACCATACACTGTTCTCTCTGGGGAAGAAAATGAGACCCATACCTATGAGAAAGCTGCCTTAGAGGAATACATTATGGATAGGAAAGTCGATCCCAAAACTAAGGAGAAAATAGTAAAAGTTTGGCGCAATGAAGAACTGAAATTTGAAATTGAAGAATATTTGTCAAATTTAACTGTGAATCAATTGGCTGCCAATGAGAATCTTAGGAGAGATATCAGGATTTGGATTTCGAAAAAAGGGAACAGCTGGACCCTTAGGGAAGCGCTTATAGTGAACACTCTTGAGGAAGCTGAAGAGTTGGTCTCATCCTAGAAGTCTGGGATAAATTACTGATGAATTTCTTAATGGATACTGTAAGATATCTAATTGTTTTGAGTTTCAGTCTTTATTGTAGTAAAAATCTTATTTTATTTGTGTTGAATACAGACAGTTTCTATGTGAAATTGCTCTTTTCAATTGAAATAAAATTTATTTCATTTTGAAGAGTAATTCGAGAGGGATTGTTGAAGCCATAGGGTGAATACCTACCCCTTTTACTATTTAATTATGTTATTTCGGAGCTTATATGTAGAATGTAATAAACAAGGCAGGGGGAAAAATTAACATAAAGAAGTTAGAGAGTCTGAAAAATGGTCTCAATAGGAGTGGCAGGCTCCACGCTCATAGTATACAATATCATTAGCAGAGCATGCAAAGCAACTGTTTCCAAAGGTTTTTGGCCTTCCTGCCTTGTTGTAACCACAAACTGGTTCATAGGCAGTGAGACAAATTAATTCAACCTCAGATCTATGCTTGCAATACACCCTCTCTGGGCTTTCAGTCCCCTTTGGGCAGGCTCCTTCGAAATAAAATTTGACTTTTTCCTTACTACACGCTTCACAATTACTCTTATAACCCCTCAATTGTCCCAATGTACTTAATGCGCACACGGCCCCTTTTCCTTCATCGCAGCTCTCCTCGATTTCTCCACAAGGAGATAACTTGTAATAGAATTGCGTTTCTTTATCTAGACAGGCAAAACAGGGATTCTCATAGAAGTTGAAAGTATCATCTTCGTAGAAGGCAATCACAGGTTCATAGGTTTCATAGCAGAATGTGTTGTTTCGATCTTTACAGGTGAACTTCTTGGAGGTTGTCTTGGCCTGTGCACACAGTATAACCAAGGAAAGCAAGAGGACTATTTTCATATTAATCTTTTGATTACAAGGATGTCTAAATGTCACTTTATATGACTAATTACAGAAATCATAAGATTTTTCCAGACTAGATTCGTTTCTGGATTCGAAGCTTTAATTTAAATCACCAAATAAAATCTTCTTTTGATCCCATTGTAGTGATTCCAATAAGGTAAGCTACTGTTTCCTTCGAAACTTGTGTTAGTTGAGACGGGAATTGGATTTCTTTCTTCTGATAATAATGAATTTACCTTTCTATTATAATGAATTCTAAACCGGAGTGTATTATATTGATGTTCCCTTAGGAAATCCTATTTTCTATTGTAAGGAAGCATTGATCTTTGCCAAAATTTCTTAGATTACTTTAATGAAAAATACTTTAAATATCTGTAATAGGCAGTAAAATGATTTCTTCAACAATTTCACATACTTACTAATCAATCTAAAGCCTTGTAATGTAGATATCTGACAAATTGAACTGGCTAACTATGGATAGCTTATGTTGTACTAGTGGATCAGTCTCTAAATATAGTAGCAACAAATATAACTTTCAAGAGAATTTTAATTAAGATAAAATCTCAGGGCAGATACCGGATAGAAAAAGAAACTAAATTCCTACAAGAATAGTCATTGGGTTCAAGATTGAATGTTAGGAGGAAGGAAGGTTTTAATTTATTTTTCTCGAAAGGTTTTTCTTTGATAAATTTTACTCTAGAAAATACAACTATAAGTTTTTCCAGAGTATCAAAACCTATCAGTATAACCCAGCTCTCAATTATGAAACTGCCCTTAATTCTATTTGTTTGTCTATTATTAAAACTTACCCATCAGCAAACTTCACCTGACCCTTACTCTGCCTATTGTATGGCCGCAGATCGTAAGGGCACATGTTCACCATCTAACACTGATAAACCTACAATTGGCTTTTCACAAACCGGCAGATACGAAGATTTTGAGAGTGCATGCCTGGCCTGTAAGAACTCTAAGATAAAGAATTATTATTTCCTTCAGACCTGCGAGAACACTGATTACTTTTGGCAAAATTGCCAGTCTGTTACCCCGGTTTGTGGAAGGCTAAATGAAGGCGGTTTTACTCAGTTTTCTGATGCTTGTTCAGCTTGTAAGAGTGGAGCCATTAAAGACTTTTATCAAGGTAATTGTCCGAGTGGAGAATTTCCAAAGGGATATATTACTTGTAAACCAACACCAACGAGAGAGCCTATTCCTTGCTCCTCAATGACTGAGCCTGTTTGTGCTTTCCTTTATGATGGAAGTAATCAAGCTTATAAGACTGATTGTTACGCTTGTGCATTTAGTGTGGTTAGAGGATATACACGAGGTATGTGTAACGAGGCCCAGCTGGCGAACAAGCCTGCAGTAGGATCTATTGCAGCTAGCTTTACTAAGTGTGATTTATGGTAATATCTATAGTTTGAGCTATAAGCTGTTTAAATTGTCAATGCTTAGAAAAAGTGTCAAAATTTCCTGAGTTATTCTAACAAGTCATGCATAAAATTATTCCTCATAGAGCTAATATAATTTAATTCCTTGCTTATAATGAAAGGTAAAAAATATGATATGGAGCTCGAGGTTTGCAAAAGGCTGACAAGGCTTATTGTTAAAATCAATATTCAAATCAGTTAACGTTGTTAACAATATCATCTCTTTAACATAAAGTCACTTAATCGAACCCTGGGTATATATAAGATTCGAAATCTCAAATGAACTATTGAGAAAGAGTAAAAAGAGAGTACTGAATTGTATTCTCACATTAGCTAAGCACATATGAACTCTATATTGACAATAATATTCTTCTAAGAAAGGGTGAACCATTCTGTCCGATTGATTATTAGAATTTAAGATAACCTTTTGAAAGAGATTCTGAGTACTCAATTTAAATGCCAGCAAACCATCCTACAGAGGTCCTGATTGGGTATAAAAATTGTTCAGTAATTAGACCTTGGCCTACAGCTACAATCAGATTCAGGTTAAACTGGAAGAAATTAGGCTTAAGGAAAGCAGTTCATCAGTGGCTCGGAAGCCGCCATCTGAACATATTTTAATAGCATTCCCCATATCTGGAAATAATTGAAGTTAGCCAGTTTCCTCTGATGATGCTGGCTTTTTCGAGAAGATTATAGAATCGTACTTCCAAAGAATTTTCGGTAGAGCCCAAAAATGCTTTAGTGGTCAATATCAATTAGATTAACCGTCAGTTGTCAGTGTCAACTCTAGGAAGTTCTATTAGATTATTCTACTTCACTTTTTCAAGGTGAGATTATTTGGAATTTGAATTTTGCAATAGTATCTTTTAATTTTGCTTTCAAGTAATAATTAGGAAATTATTGAAATGGGAAATTCGAGGGGAAAGGCATCCTAAAGCTTTTTAAGTGGAATACATGAAATTAAGTTGACCCTAAATTTCACTTGCCGTTTACTTTATATCCTCACATTAGAATATACTATATGGAAAGAATACGGTTTCAAAAAGAATATTAAGTTGTATCTGGTGTTCTGTAGGCATGAGCCAAATTTTGAAGAACAAACTTAAATCGATAGATAGTCTGGCAGACGAATAGATAACTATTGCAGAGATGATTTAGTGATGACCATTAGAACGATAAATTTGTTAGGGATAATAAGTTGCGATATGAATTATCCTTAAATAACCATAAATCATGAATGTCTTTAGACAAAGAAGAGTTATAAATAGTTGTGTCATACTCCATTACTGAATTTCCTCAAATCATCAATTAGCATTTCGCTCTGATCTAGGTCAGTCGACATTGATCATCACTCGCTATGTAAGAAGCATGGCACCATTCCACACTCAACGTCAGGAAGTTTAGAGTCAGAAAGCCAGAAAGGACTCCAAACTATAAGTCAATGTCATTATCAGTAGAAAAAAGAGAAGAAATAATGAGCTAAAGATATAGAAATAAGTTAGCTCGCATTAGAAATAAATAATTATAATTTGATCTTTCTGCTTAAATAACATCTTTTTTTTCTTAAAGGAGATATGAAGAAAAAGAAAATTTGTTCTAATGTTTAGAAGATAGTTGTATGGCAAAAACCTCAGGAGTTATTACTTCTGCTTCTCTTACTCTTTTCATTTTGGTCAAAGTTATGTTATGTTTTGGAAGATAGACTGAGAGTTTTTCTTGTGTTTCTCTTATTTTGGCCTTGAAATTATCCAATAATTTTCTAGAATAAAGGTGAAAACATCTATTTCATCAAAAGAAATATCTGTAAACGTATATCGAAACCTCAATGTAAATTTTCTTTCATAACACCTCTTTATCAAAGGCTCTCTTTCATTCGTCCTTCCTCATAGATCCTCCCAAGGTGAATTAATCAAGAACTGGGCCAAGCCTTTTTCTTAAGAATGTAGAGGTTCGAACATCTGTTGCAAGATGACCATAATTAGACTAGCTGTCGTCCTATAAAGCAGGGGTTGTTTTCCCAAAGTCAAATTTTATAAAACAGAGAAATAAAAAGTTTTATTTTGTGTAGCCATATCTAAGAAAAAGAGGCCAAATCGATAAAATGAAGGCAAAGGACCTTAAATATCTCATCTTTTTCTACTACACAACAACTCTAGTCTCCTTGTTTCTTTCCAACATTATTTCAAATGGCTTTCTTCCATCCTTATCGTCCATGCCAGTGGGAATTGTAGAATATATCACAAATAATTTAGGTTCAAATCCAATATCGAACATTATAATGATCCAAGCTGATGAGGCTTGTCCTACCGACTATGAGGACCATCCCATTGGCATCTGGCTGGGAAATTTTAAAGGATGTCCTTTTAAGGAAAACAACTGTACAAAAACTGTTGTGGATGATCATGACCCGAAGATATTATATGCATGGGGTGATCAAAAATTTTGTGTATTGAGAAATAAGAACTTTAAATTTCTTGAAATTGGCCATTGTCACCATGGATATAAAGAATGCTCATACCATGTCTGTGTAAGTTTTGAAGAGGAATGCCCAGTCACGAGCGTGCAGTTCATAGAATCTCCGTATCCTTTTCCCACGATTTCAACTGAAAAAGTGTATAAGTCAACGAGATTTCTTGATGTGGAAAGAACGAATACAACACCCTTGTACAATCTAGAATACTCTTTAAAAGGAAAACCCTGTGTGGCTAGAGGCTGGTCTATGGGCAAGGAAAATCCATTTATCTTACTAAGAAATAAGCATGGATGTAGTCCCTATGGCCAGGACGAAGAAGCTATAATTATAGACTCTATGAGTGAAACTTCCTTATATTATTCAAATGGCATGGCAAACACCCTTTCAGAGCTCGCAGACTACAAAGACAGCATAGCAGGCGAGAAAGCATATCTCATTTCGAGAAAGAGAATAGCTTTATCCAAAAATCCTGAATGTCTCTGGAAGCCAAAGAGCCAGAGTCTTGTGCTTGCGGCCCGTGAAATTGAAGATAAAGAAAGGAGTCTCACAATATTAGGACACTTATTGATACTTCCATTAATCCCCAGCACATATTATGTTATGGTGATGCTTGCTAAGAGAAGATCCTATGAGCCTGAGGAATATGCCATTAAAATAAGACTGAATATCTTGTTCACATCTCTTTTATATATCGGGGCTTTGGTCTTGATTTGCAGCATTTCTCTGGCCTTCTATAAGTCTTATAACATATTGCAAGAAGGTAGTGAAGGATTGGAAAAAATGAAAAAATATAGCTGCTTTGAGAATAAAGTATATGAAAGAGGAATTGATGACTTTTTCGTATATCTTGAAAGCATAGGGGAGGTGAAGACCCAAATAACAGTTCTTCTGATTGTGATTCTCTTAAGTTATTTACCCGTAATGCTCTTGATTCTCGCTGGTTTTTTCTGGAAAAAGCCTACAGTTCATAGTGAGATTGAAAATCAGCCCAGTGAGCTAGATGATGACGATTAGTAAGGCTTTTCACTTCCCTAGAAAAGTTTCTTAACTTGTCTTTTATTACTATTGTTCTAAAAAATTAAGGAATGTATACATGAGCTCCAAGGATAAGAAGATCTATGAATATTGAGGTTTTGTAAGGCTAAAATATCATTACTATTAATCAGTACATCCACTTTCATTTGCTTTAATACCATAGAATCCTAATTTGAACTTCTAAGTAATTGACAGAATTATTATATAAGTTGCGTTATTATATAGTAGAGGTCAACTCTGCATTGTCTAAATAATTTTTAGCATAAAATCATAATATAAATTACATTGTTAAATAACTGATGTAGGTGTCTCCTGAACTAGCAATGAATAAAAAGAAATAACTCCAAAGATTAAGTGTGGTAGTGAGACTATTCTATTACGGTTAGAGTTAATGTATATTACAAGCGCTCTCAATAAATTAAATCTAATAAGAGTTATTTTAGAATTCAGCATTTTCTGCTTACCCAATGACAGACACAATCATTTTGCGTGAACCCAGCTGCAAAAGAATCCAAAGCTTTCCTGGTAAGATAAAGCTATACTAATTTCCTAACCACTAGAATCGCCAAGAATATTCTTGATTATATCATCAATCTTTCTTCTTTTCTTATTTCTTTCCTCTCAAGGAATCTCAAATAACCGCTTTTTATTCTCCTCACCACCAGACAGAATACTACTAGCTCCTCTTGTCACCAAGCCACTTATTACAATGGACATTTTACCTAACAATCCATTCTCCTTTCACATTTCTCCCTCGATTTTCATAAATCCATCAGGTACTCGCATGACATTCACCGCATTCTTGAACTATAATGAAACTCTTCCTGACTGGCTCCATTTCGACCCAGCCCAGTTACGGTTTTTTGGACAACAGGCACCTAGTAAAGGTACCTTCAATATTCGCCTAGTGGCAAATAATAGTGAGACGAGCTCGACGCAGATTGTTATCACAATAACTAGAGAACCGATACATGTATATCTTTCCTCACAGAACCTCGTATTTGAAATAAACAAGCCTTTCAGTTTTGAACTAATCCTTAGCGATCCAAACAAGGATGAAATTGAGCAGAGAATCTCATTGATTAATGGTGATCCTCTCCCTGAATGGATTCACTATGACGAGATAACCCTTACTTTTAATGGTGTGGCACCAGCAGAGCAGGAACTTACAATCAGGGTATATGTATCAGACGGGGTATTTGAGGAAACAATGCAGTTTCCTGTGAAGTTTGTGCCTGCTTCCGAAGTTTCTATGAACATATTGGATCAGATTGTCTATATTGAGGACATGAAAACTGCCTGGCATATTCCCAGAGAATTTTTTAAACACGAAAATATGAAATTTGTCAAAGTCTCGGGTCCCAATGATGAGGATATTCCCAGCTGGCTTACTCCAGTTTATCCAGAAAGACAGCTTATCATAACTCAACACAACAATAATTCTCTTCCAGTGCCGCTCAAGCTCACTTTTGAATCTGATGGAGTCCAAGAAAGTGTAGTATTTAATTTAACAGTGAGGAATGTTCAGTATATTTTCCAGACTATTGTACATGACTTCAATATTGAAGATACAGCAGTAAATCCGACCTTTGAGCAGCTTCTGCTGACAGATAGGAGCATCCTCACAATTTGGAAAGATAATAAAAACTTGATATATGGAAAGGTTTTGAGCCTGAGAGGTGAGGTTCTCAATGAGACCTTCGTAATTGTGAATAAGACTGATCTTAAGGAGACCCTAAGCTTTCATTCTGCAAAATTTATAACTTCTAGCGAAATTCTGCTATTTTATCAATGGAGCCAGAATAACGAAAATTTTGGTTTGAATGCAACTATATATAAATTACAAGTACCAGAGAGTGCCCAAGAGATAAATCTCCTTGATAAGGAGCATACCAGCGTTCGGATAATTGATCATCCAAGTGATAAACAATTGATAATAACAGCAATCAAGAATTCTGATCCTCCAATGGCATTGAGATCTGTCTATGGCAAATTCGATCTCCAAAGTCGAGAATTCTCTAGAATAGGGAACTTTGACCACCAAGACATTTTTATTGATAATAGCTATAAGGCTCTTCAAATATACAATTTTACAACCCTTTTCTACAAGTGTTCGAATGCCATTTATTTGAATACCTTCAAGTATCCCAATCTTGACATGGGATCATTTTCAATCATGCCAGCTCAGCAATCAAGTGTTATCACATCATGTGATGTGCTCATCCTCCCAGAAAAGAAGCTCTTCATCACTTGGAGCGAGAATCACATCGTCGATACAAAGACAACCTGCTCTATATATTCCACAATCTTTGATTTAAGCTCCAACGTTCAAGGTCCCATAACACTTCTCAAATCCTATTATTTCGAGAAAACAAAGTTCATGGTCCAAGCAATGTTCATTCCTTCTGGCGAGATAGGAGTATTTTGGGAAGCACAAGAAAGCATGGTTCACATGCATCCTGATATTGGAGTCTCGATCCTTTCTCCTGATGGGCAGTTACAAAGATCAGAAGTTGATATTCTGAGGGATTATGGGGGAGTCCTCAATAGGACAGTAAAGATAATCCCCTTAGAGAATCAGAAGCTCCTTCTAACATGGGTATTTAACTCCACTCAGTCTATCTCCCTTCCTTACAGCATAAAATCTAGTGTTGTTTCTACTAAACTGTATCGAAATACAGTTCCTGATGTCCTAAATACAATATCAGATCACGAAACGGTAGGTGGGGATGATTCTTACTTCTCATTTTCTAATAGTCTATTCGTAGATTACGATGGAGATCCCCTTACCTACTACGCCACCTTAATAAAAGATGATGGGCCCTATCTCCTTCCGGATTGGCTGACATTCGACCCTTTTACATTAACTTTCTATGCAAGAACCAAAGTTTCAGACACTGGCATCTATAAAATCCTAGTCACAGCAAGAGATCCTTATCATGCTACAGTCTCGACCGAGTTCACATTGAAAGTAAAGAGTGATCCTGCTCGGTACATATTTGGATTCTTCTTTTTGTTTAGTCTATTGCTAGCTCTGATCATTATGATCAAGGACTTGCTCATTGACAGGATGAGGGAGGATCAAGAGGAGGAAAATAGTCAGGAACTCACTGAGGAACAGGATTCAGGGGATGCATATGAGGAGGTACCCTCAAGTGATATGTCTATGAAAAGAGAAGAAATAGAAAATTTGTTAGGGCAATTTACAGACAAGATTCCCAAGATGTTCTTGTGTCCTATTACAGGAGAGATCATGTCTGACCCTTGGGTTGTTGTATCATCAGATCAGAATTCTTGTCATTCTTATGAAGGAGAGGCTATTCAACATTGGTTCCAAAATCACGATACAGATCCTCTGACAAGAAGTAAGAAGAAGTCCTTAGGGAGAAATTTGAGTCTAAAGCATGCCATTGAACTCTACTTGACTCAGATTAGCACCGAGGATTTGAAATCTGATCCTGCGTTAAGAGCTGAAGTCGAGAGATGGATTACAAGAAGAGGAGGAGAAGAAAAACTTCTTGAGGACTCTCTTTTAAAATGTGTTGTTGAGAAGGTTAGAGAAGCTCGGCAGGCCGGAGAAGCAAATACTAAAGGTCAAATGGAGGGCATAAAAGAGGGAAATTCCCATGAACAAGATAGTCTAGACCAGAGCGAGCAGGTTGTACTGTTACCTTCTGCGCCTTCAAATGAAGGTGACAGAAAAGATGGAGAGTTAGATAGTGAAGTATTATAATCCAGCTAAATTAGAATAAAGAATTTGTTCACTTAAAGGGTCTGAGTGTGTATATAATTTTGTAGTTGTTATAAAGCATTTCTTCTATATCTTACTTTCATCCTGAAGTAAATAGTGTTTTCCCAAGAAACAAATTAGTTTCCTGTAATATAACGCTAATATTAGACATTTGTACACAAAGAAAGGAATACTAACCAACCATTGGATACAAAAGTGTTGACCATGTAGTCAGTTATACACAGTATGAACAAAGATATTGAAAAATAGATTTATTTAAGCAAAGAACTTAAAACATCTTCTAGCAACGACTTTCTTACTCCCATTTTTCAGTTGAGCCTGCTTTCTAGAATCAACTTCAGGAGTCAGTTTAAGCTCTCCTTGACTTGAAGGCTGCTTTTTCACAACATTAAAAGCTGGGATTTTATCAGCCACGGCTTCCTCAAGTTCATTTTCAACATTTTCAAAGGCCTTTTGGGCAGAATTATTGCTTCCTTTCATGGCTTTTATAATGTCCATGACGGTGCTGTCCTTGGAGGCTGAGTCTACCTTTAATGGCTGTTCCTTAACAGTCTTGGCACTTGAACAAGCTGTTGTTAGAACGCCATTATGGGGAGACTCCATGGCATTTTTGAAGTCAAGTGGTTTGATGGGAGTAAGTCTAGGATTGTTTTCCAGTTTTGTTGGGGTGGAGATGGGACTCACGATAGGAATGAACCTATCGGCAAGGTTTTTCTTTTGACTTAGGATGAGTTTCTCGAAATTAAACTCTAGTTTGTCCGTTTCGAGGAACTTCCTATAGAATTCATCCTCGTTCATATGAGGAACGGGCTTTATACACAATTCTGGAACCTCCTTTAGTTCAGCCACAGATCCCTTTCTGCTCAGGGAACCCTTTCTACTCAAGTTCCCGTCAAGGGGTTTCAAAACAGAAGGCTCATTAAAACCGGAGCCAATTTGGAATATTGCTTGACCTGAGCCTCTTCTATGAGTGGGGTTAGCATTAGGATCATAGAAGCGTGGAGAAATATGTTCTTCATCCTTTAAGGTATTTTGAGGTTGAATTAGCTCGGGAAGTAGATTAGGATCCCTGCGCTTGGGCTTGGGGGTCTTAAAGAGGACCTGTTTCTCTTTTAGAGCCTGAATTACTTGCTGTGAAGGGGAGAAATAGAGTGAATGGGGTTGTGTTTCTAGATCCATGGTTGCCTTAGGATTCGCAGGGATTTCTTTTTCGTTTAGAGAGGGTTTCCGGCTGTGGACCTTACGCCCAGTGGGGTCAGACTTCTTTTCATTATTCTCTTTGGCTAGTTGATTTGTTGGAGATCCACTAATAATGAACTTAGGTAAATTGGGCTGTGCTTTTTGAGAAATGATAACCTTTTGTAGGTGAGACTTGGAAATACGATCTAGGAATGGAGAGACATGCTTTTGTTCAGGGATCTTTTTGATGTCAATAGCTTTATTACTTGGAGAGCAAGGTTTTGAGAAGGCATTTCTTTCCAATTGAGGAGTTGGGTTGAATTTAGCTGGGTCGAGAGGTATGTCATTGACTCGGAGGGTCGTCTTGAGGCCGGAAGGAGGAAACACTTGGGACATGGTTCTGTTATGCTTTGCTTGGGACTTTTGGAGAATTGGGTGAGGGTTATGAGGTGAATTTTGGCGGCTAGGAGCTAAATGGCCTGGGAAGTTTGTATTTGATGGAGTTGGAGAAACGATTCTGCTCATGAAAGCAAGACACAGAAGAACTTTTTTGAAAAGTTATTGTATTTTGTTTAAATATCAGAGTGTAGGTTTAAGAATCAGTAACACATAGATCAGAAAGTCTGATATTTGACCCGATTAAAAACTGTCACAAACAAGTTTAAATTTGAAATCTGAAGACTTCTTACCTCTTAATACCTCTTTTAGACATGAAAGTGATCAGACACATTCTACATAACAGGCACAGAGTGTCAATTTGTTAGAAGATGTGCCTGAGAAAAAGATAGAGTAAAAGATATTGATAAGACCTACTTCTTGTTCAAAAGGGATTTCATTATTAATTACTACTTCGATAAAGACTGATATAGTGATATGAAAATTTACCATCAAATTCAAAGGATATTACGTAAAAAAATTTCTCGTTTCTCGTTCAATTCTGCGTAACTGTCTGTTGAGTCTAGCAGTTCTATCCCTAAAACAATTAGCTCTCCATAAAGGGCTCAAAGCAGTAAGACAGGTAAGAATGAAAACCCAGAGAGCTAAACATCCAATTTGAATCCATGAATTGTTCCATAGAGTTTCCTTATTATTTAAGAATATTCCCAATAAAAATAGCACTAGAAAAGAAGCAGCAATAAGAATAATCCTAAACAAGTGATAAGTTAGAAATGACACCTTACCATAACAAAATTAATACAAAAGTACAGCAAGTATCAGGGATGAGGAATTCACAAGGCAAATATGGTGAACACTTCCTTATGCACAATTGTCTACATGAAAGATGTTGAAATTGCTGTTGCTGTTGCTGTTGCAGTTGGTTATCTACGAGAATCTCCAAATTTCTTCGATCCATGAGATCTATATATGATATCAGCGTTTTCAAGTTCTCCCAATCAATGTTAGAATCTGCTTGGATCAACTGACTTTCGACCAGAGGCTGCCTAAACACATTGATCAAATTGTCTAATGTTATCATTCGCAAAAATAACTTGAAGATCATGGGTTGCAGCTCGATAAATGTCCAACTGGTTATCCAAATTTCTGCAAGTTAATATGGCGACATCAGCTGTAACATTGGCAACCTGAAGGTTACTAACACATAAAGCAATAAGATTCTTGATTTGAGGCAAGTATGCTAGCATTGTGTGCTTTAAAAATTCAAATTTGTTCTATTAAACATTTATTATGAGAAGAGCAGTGAGCTATAACAATCAGATTTATCAAAGTATCCATTAGTAATCTTTTGGTATCTTCTTAAGAGATACGTATCCAATTTGAGGATACATATCTAATAATATTTTTTTAATTAATCTAATATTCGAAAATGAACTCTGATTTAGACTCATGCAGTTTTGAGCTGGCAAACCGAGATATGCGTGAAATCACACGCCAATTAGATCCAGCTGAAGGCCAGAAACTTATGAAGATGACCCCTCAAATTGTCTATGTTCTGAGAAAGAAGTTTTATGATAAATATATGGAGAGACTGAGGTATTCACCTCTTGATACTGTCATTGCAGACAATGTTCAAGATATACCTCCTTTCCTCGAGGCCTCTGAAACATTGATCTATTAAATATACACCAGTCTCTGTAGACATGTGTTACCAATAATTTTCACATTATTTCTTATTAGGCTAAAAATGATACATGGATTATGATAGTTTTACTAGATTAACCACACTTGTATAAGTTTCTCTTATATTAGAAGTACATAAGCAAAAGAAATTTCTTTCGTCTCCCAAGGACTAACCTAATAATCTATCTAAATTCAAATATGCATGCATACTCCTTGTTCCTTTAGAAGATAAACTTTAGGATTTGTTGAAATTATTAGTTTGTTGGAGATTATCTTGTAAAAAAGCTTAGTGAGTTTTCGGTTTTCCCTTCTGTCGAAAAAGTGATCCTCAATTTTCTCTTTGTGAAACTAAGAATATTAACCCCGATGAGCGATGAGTTGGATAATTAACATTGTGTTTAGTACAATCGAAGAGGCCGTTGGAAGGCCTCTTTCACATAAAGGTGCACTACCTATTGCTTGCCATATTCTTGGTTTTACAATTCTCAAGAAAGTAAGATACGCTTAATAACATAACAGGTTTTAGCTTCATGATGAGCCAAATTGGCGGCCCAAAGAGAAAACAGAACAGGAGTATAAAGTAGCAAAGACGTCAACTTCATTTTTGGGATTTCTTAGGAGGAAGAAGACTTCCAAGGAGAAATATTTAAAATTGGATTAACACTGATACGTATATTTTACCATTTTGAGTTTCTTTAATATGGTATCTATATTGTATGATTTCATTCTTTCTTGAAGCTTTAAGGTAAAGCCTTACAAAAGGATCGATATGACCTAACTTAATGCTAGTACCTATATTCTTATCTTTGTTACAAGAACGTCTACAAGTTCTTCTAAGTCTGATATTCTATCCTTAATCCTTATTAAAGCGTCAAGAGTCAATCGATGTATCCTTGAAAGCTCCCAATTTTGGACCCATAAGAACATTGATCTGTGATTTACTAGAACTTCAACTTTACCATATCTTCAATTGTATTTTTTATTTTGTTCATCGGAAAGTTGGCTCTAAGATGAATTCCTAATCAATATGGAAGTTAAGGAATAAAAAGGCATACCAAAGATTTTCCCTCAGAAAGAAAGAGCCATAACCTGTAGTTTTTTTTTTTAAATGTAATAAAATTGATTGAAAATTCCTAATGATCAAAACGAAACTCTGACTTTGCGTAGTACCAGGTAGCAGTTAGAATAGGATATATACATAGACTACATATGATCTCAAAGTTTTAACAATAATACTTTTCTACTAAGCGAGGCATCTATTAGTAAACCAACTTTTTTTCAAAGTTCACAATAACATGGAGCTCCTTATTCTCCTTAAGGATGGCTCTAGCCTCTTGATATCTTTCCACAATATGGCGCAAATTTATATCATTTAAGAGGTTTCTTTTTCCCCTTCTTTTGATCCACTTTTCTATCTCAAGATATAACCCCTTATCATTGACCAAATCTTCTACAGTAAGTCCCTTTACAAACAACTCAATGGATGTCTTTAGGGTAATATTACTTGCAAGTGCAATCATAGTCCTTCTAGTCATAGGGTCCGTCTCGTTATTAACAAACCATTTATCAAGTGCCTCTTTCTCATATGTGTGGCAAATAGGTCCTTCCTCTGTAAGGACCATGTAGGGGTCACTCATGAGCTCACCTGTGATAGGACATATAAAGGAATTAGGGATTTTATCTGTTGTGAAACTCATAAGCATTTCAATATCAGCTCTAGTGATGGGAGTAGGATCTTTGGAGCTTTCGGAGCTCTTAGCAGAGGATGTATTTCTGTGGGCGGATATCTGGAGCATGTTGTAGCTCCTTTTAAGTTGAATTCTTCTGTAGATGTAGGCACCTAAGAGTACACCAGAAAAGCAGAGAATTAATATACACACGAAATACTTTACAGGGTGGGGAACAATTTTAATTGTAAAGGAGACCTCGACAAATGCACCATGCGGGTCCTCACCTCTTGCCAGTACAACATAATTTCCTCTAACAGCATCTTCTGGATCTATGGTTAGAGATCTGTTCCAGATATTATAGTGTATAAACTTGGGTAAGGGAGTTCTATCAGCCATGGTAAGGGTAACCTTAACAGGCTCTCCATCATAGTCCACAAAGAGGAAATTCGGCAATACGAATTGGAAGGGATTCTCTTGATACATAACTTGGTTGGGGATATTCCCTAGCAGATCAGGGATCATATTTTGTTGGAATTTCTCATCTACAACTTGGGTAACAATATTAGAAAAGTGGCCCTCAGCTTCCATTAATATTATCAGAGCCTTACTGTTTCCCAAAGAAACTAGCTTGGCTCTATCCTCCCCTGGGTGCTTGGGATTATAAAGAGTAACTCTTTCTCTAATAACCTCTCCAAAGGCATTAAGGGTTGTCCCTTGAGCCCCTGGAGCAAGAGTATTATCCCAGATAGCCAAGATTTCTCCACTTTGGAGAGTCATAAGACTTGGATAAGTGGGTTGAGTTGTTCCCATATTGGCCAAAGTGAACTTAGCCTTGACGATTTCTAAGTCTTCATTGATGATTATAGCTGATAATTTTGTTGAAACAGGGTCCATTCTTGAAGTGGCAGTCCAGGCGAGCATTATATTTCCAGTTGAGAGGAGAAGGGAGTCCAACTTGTAGATCCATTCTAAGGCACTGTAAAGAACTACAGACTTTGTTAGGGTTAGGTCGTTATCCAGCAATATTGCTGTAACTTGGACCTTTTTTGAGCTGAAGTCTCTCTCGATGTAGGTTAAAATTACATTTCCAGAAGGAAGGATTGTTAACTTGGGACTGATAACTTCGCTATATGTTTCACTTAAAGTGATGTCTTGTTTGATGATAGATCCATTTGGTCCAACAATGTGTCCCAGGATCAAGTGTTTTGGCTGGTGGAGAGTTGTGAGGATTAAAACATTCTCACCCAAAGGATAAGCGTCGACATATTCTATATTCTGGGTGGGGCCACATATCTCAAATTCATCGACTTTGATGGTATTTTTCCAGTCTATGATCTTTCCCCTGAGAGCAGTATCTGAAGTCTCCCACATAATAAAGAGGTCTTGATTTGAGAATTGAGCCAGCTTAGGATTTCTGACAAATCTACCATGAGTTCCAGCCTTAATATCGGTGACTATGAACTCGGGAATGATATTATTCCCAGCAAAGTCTACAACGGCTGCAGAGATATAGGAGTTAAACCTGTTTATACTTTGCCAGGCCATAAAGACTCCCTTGTCTTTAATCAAAGTGGAAACCAATTTAGGGTCCATAGTGGGAATATTAATATGGTTTATGACAGTTCTTGGGGACAGCTTGGGCATAATGTATTGAACATTTCTAGTTACTATTCTGAAAGTACAAACAGCTGTTTGTTCAGCTTCGTCCTTGGCTGTGACTTGAATCGCCAGACCTTGTGAGTTATCAAGATGGGGCTTAATAATAAATTCTCTATTATTAGAGTCAAATGAGATCCACGAAGGAAATTCCTCTAAATCTAATGGCTTAGCCTCAACTCTATAGGCAAATCCCTCAAATGTTTGATCAGGGATTCTGAAGACAACTGGCTCTCCTGTAAGGAGAAACAGCTGATCAGGAATAGGATATTTCAGGATGAGCTCAGGATTAATTCGAATTGTAATATGCCTAGTTGCGGTCATGGCTTCGACTGTCATATCAAGCTTTATGTTGAGGGTCGAAGGGGCAGAGGCCTTGCCTAAAAAAGTGAAGGTATTTGGGATGAACTTGATCCATTCTGGCAAGGCTTCTCCAGTAATTAAGCTTGCCTTAACTTGTATGTTATCAGTGTATTTAATAGAAGTCGAGAGTAACTGGATGGTAAATTGCTTATTCACAGCTACAACAAAGTCTTTGTGAACAAAATCGAATCCTAGACTGTCTACAAATACTCTGTAGAAGTAGTTCTTGGTGTGAAGACCATCAGTCACTGTTAATTTTAGCATTAATGAGGTCATTTCTCTTGGCGCAACCCCAGATAAAATCAAAGCTTGACTATTAAATGTCATCCAAGTCGGCAAGGCGCCCCCGTCGTGTAAAGTGAGGATAACCCCGAGATGATCTATACTAAATCCTTCTAAAATCCTTCCGTGAAATTGGTACATGAAAGACTGTCCTGAATAAATATAGATATTTTCTGGCTCAATATCAGGAGCTGGTACTCCAAGGAACCTAGTATCTTCAGCTTGCGTTACTGGGATAGCGGAAAGTAGGAATAAAAGACTGATCAGCAAGGCAAGTTTGCTGAATAATGAAAGGTAATTTGACGAGAAACTTGATGCCCTTAGTCGTCTGCTCCAACTAATAGGGGTTATAGTTGGAGGAGAATAGGGGAGGACTTGGCCAGAAGAAAAGAAACTTCGAGAAACCATAATTAGGTTGAAAAAAAGAAGTATTTTTTGGACTTATTGAATTTAATTATTTATTGGGCTGATCTGTTGTCTAAAATTAAACTCTTCTAGAAATCTATTCTGATCAAAGCAGAAAGAGCCTAACTGGGGCGAAGCGAAAAAAATCTTACTATTTCTAAAAGGCACTCACTCTAAATTCAAACTCTCTAAGGGTTTACCTTGCTATAAAATAATACTCAAGACTTCAAAGGCTCTCAAATTTCCTTAGTATTAAGGTTTTTTTCAAAGGAATTATGTTTGCTCGGGGACGATTTGGAGTGAAATAATAATAACTTATAATGCAAGTAAAGTTAATAGGAAAACTCATTAGATAAATAGCGGATATCGTACAGTATAGTAAACTCGATAAAGGGTCTTCAGGACTCTCTGAAGTAATATTTAATTGCCATAAAGCAAAGGCTAAAGAACAGTATAAACAAACACAGATCCAAATTTTGGTTGGTTTTCACGGGTGTTCTTGGGTTTTCATTGATCACCACATGTTTTAAATGCTTCAGCCCATATATCTTCTGCCTAAATTTGGCCACCCCACTAATACTAAACTGCCCATAATAAGCAAATTCAATTCCCACAGCTCTCAGGGCCTTTGCACAATCTAGGCACTCAGCCAGAGTCAACAAGACTTCATCAGATAGCATGCAACACTGAAAAGATAGCTTAAGGTCTGTGAGATTCTTGAGCTTCGGAAAGCCCAAGGATAGCTTAGAGAAACTTTCCTCTGAACAATTCATTGCATTTTGGAAATTTAGATAGAGCTTCTCTAGGTTAGAGATCCTCGGAATGCACTCACTCAGGATGGCATAAGTATTGTCCTGAACACTGGTTCTTCCAAGTGAGAGGGACAGGCCTCTCAGTGAGGATAGACAAGGAAGGGATTTTCCCAGAGCCATCATTGACCTATGGGTGAAGACATTTGACTGATAAAATTGGCAGATATTGAGAGTGAGGTATTGGAGGTTGCGTAAAGAAGAAAAGGAGTCAAAGAGGCATGAAAGACTCCTCTCTGTGATGTTGGAGCATGATGTTAGATTGATTTTGAAAGACTCTAGGTGATAGAAGGTTTTCAATTTGCTGGCTAGTTGGGCCAAGTCTTCATCCTTGACATTGGAGTTAGAAAGGTCCAGCTTGAGACTGGTCAGAATGCAAAGCTGGTCAAAATGGTTGAATAATTCAAACCCATCGTCGCTGCATTTGATGGTAAGATCGAAGTCTCGAATATTTGGCCAATTAAGCAAGAAACTGGGAGTCTCTTGGTCTTGGGATCTTGGAGGTCCCATGAGCTGTATTTTAAGATTGACAGAATTTAAATTTTGGAGGTGTGACAGGGTCTTCAGCAAGACTTGAGCCAGATTGAAGTCAATGAAGCACCGACTCAGGTCTAAAGAGAGGGTCCTAAGTGCTTTGAGTTTGCCAAAGCATGCGAAGAAGGACTCTAACGGTTCTAGGGGAAGATCAGTTAGATGTCTAAGATCTAGCCTGAGGTCTTGTAACTGCTTAAGCTTGGAAAGAGTCCCTCGGATTTGCTCAAGCACCCCTAGGTCAATATTTTGGCAGCCTTGGAGGACCAATTGGAACCGTCTGAGAAGTTTCAGTTTTGTTACTTTGGTAAGAAGGTCCGTGTAGGATTCTTTTGAGAGGCAGGAACGTGAGAGATCGAGAGTCAAGCAGGTCATTTTCTTAAGCTTGGGCAAGAAGTCTGAGGCTAGATGGGCTACGGAGCTGTTTCCGTCAGCGTTAAATAAAATAGAACTTAGACTTGTGCTAAAAGTAGCCATATGGGAGAGGCATTGTATATCTGCAGGGTTTTGAAATTCAATGGAATTACTAATGGAGATGTGTCGTGGTTTGGTCTTCAAGTATTTATGAAGGAAAGGGCGTAGGTTCTTGGGCCTTGTGCTCGTGATTGTGAGGACTTTTGATTTGTACAGCCAGCCTTGCTTTAAAAATTGTTTGAAAAATGCCACGGAATTAGAGGAAGGAGGCCTTAACCAAGACTTAAGGATCATGGCTGTGTGAATGAATATCTTGAGGTAAATGTATTAAGCAATTGTTATCTGTTTAAATAAAAGTTTAATCATCTTGTTGTGTCAAAAACGTAATATTTTTGTTAATTTCCTTTGTATTAATACGCACTTTAATTCACTAAATTCACTCCTATAACAATAGATTACGCGATTTTTAATTAAATATTGGAATGCATTCGGTCTTATTTATCCCTCAAGTGACGCATTGTCCAATAAACCTCATAAAGAAATTCCTAAGAGTCATTTGATTTATTTTCTAACATAGAGATTTACAAAGTTAATTATCTTCCAGTTATAAATACCTTCTATTTAATAGACCTTTGTCATATATATAGACATAAAAGTACCAAGCACACGCCATAAACGCAATCACAGGAATTAAAACAGAAAGTCCTAATAAGATATATTCCCTCTTCTTAGACCCTATTCCTCTCTTCTGCTTCGGGACAAACTCCTTAGTAACATTCTTCAGTCTCTTCATCGAGGACAAAACCTCACAAAACTTTTCAATTCCCCTTTCTGAGAAATTTTCATAGTTTAGGAAGTTTACATGCAAGACCTCCAGACTTGGCAGAAGAAGTAAGACCTCTGCAAAGACCTGAAGACTCTCATCATTCAGGGTGCAATACTGGAATCCAAAATTAAATATAATAAGGCTCTTTAAATGAGAAAATGCTTTGATGATACTCAAGAAAGTCTCATCAGTACACTCATGTGATTTCTCAATGTTCAGGTGCAGTTCATGCAGGTTCCCTAGGAACTTGATCCAGTCACTCAGGCTTATAAAAGTCTCACGGACAACGCTGCTCTCTCCTAGTGTTAGTGCCAAGGAATGTAAATTAATAAGGCACAGAACACAACTGCCCAGAGCTCTCATAGCTCTAGGAGTGAAAATCTTGGGTTTCTGGAAGTGGCAAAGCTTCAAGCTTAGACCTTTTAAATTTCCTAGGGAAGAAAGTGCATTAAAGAAATCGGTCAGACCAGCCTCGGTAATCTGATCACACCTGCTGAGGTCCATTTCAAGATGACTAAGGTGCTTGAAGGATTCAAAGTAATTAGAGAGCTTCTTCAGGTCTTCATTTTCGATCTTCGAATACCCAAAATCAAGATTCAGTTGGTTTAGCCTCAGAAATCCACCCAAAAATTTTCTGATCAGAGAGTCATGGTACCTACCCCTGGCGGTCAGGGTTAGGTTCGTGACATTTTGAAGCTGTAATTTCTCTTGATTGGCAACATTCCGACCCAAATTCTTAACCTCAATAAGAGAGACCCCAAGGTTAAGTGAGGTGAGCTTGGGAAGGACGTTAATTGTGGCGATTAAGTTCTCGAAGGCCTTGATAGAAATTTTACAGAACTCTACCCCGAGATAGAGCTCTTTAAGCTTCTTGAGAGACCTAAGATGGAGGAAAAAGTCCTCGAAGGGCTCGGCTCGATTTCCTCCAAGATTATTCACGTTTAACTTAAGAGACTGGAGGCCACGGACCTTGGAAAAGGACTTTGTGAGGCCGGAAAGGATGGTTGCATTGCTGAGGTGGTAACATTTTTTGAGACTGAGGTCAAGAGAGGTGAGGAGTCGTAAAGATCCAATTTTTTGGATGATAATGTCATAGAAGTTTGGTTTGAAGAAAGTTCTAGAAAGATCAAGGGTAAGACTTGTAAGATATTTGAGTCCTGTCAGTGAGGAGATGACGTCAATGGGAAAATCATCCCCAGAGTGGAGATTAAGGTTGAAGGTATTGATCTTCTTGGAGATCTTTGTGATGGGGATGAGGTTCTTAAAGCTGTGGGGGGCTGGGCTTTTGAAAAGATTTACATATGAGAGCTTGAGGTAAGTTCTTCGCTTAATTTGGCGCATAAAGGCTGGAAATTCCTTGGGACTGACTTTTGAAACCGTGTTAAAGAGGGATTTAAGATACCAACCTTGCTTGATCAGGATTGGAAACTCGGTGGCTACTTTATGAGCAGGAATCCGGTATGGATTTCTCTGCCTCATTGGGAACATTTGAAGAAATAAATTTAAATTATCCTCAAGAGAGTTCTAAGAACCTGGAAAAAGTCCAATCTCATATATATATTCAAAGATTGATTCCAGAGCCATAACCCAAGGGGTTCTCTCTGGATTAGTGGCAGAAAATAGCTTAACTGAAATTTTCCTAGGTTAAGATGCTAATATGAGAGTTTGAGTTCTATAAAATTTTGGGTTCTAAAGACTGAGAGAGAGGCTTGCAGAACAAAGAAGTGCCTTAGGATTAGTTTATTGTAAATTGATCGTGTATAATGATGTGATGGCTGATGTTTTAAACCGAATTCATATGTTACAAAATAATTTCTGATAATAGTTCTTTTGCTATTATTGCTGGAAGATCACGATTGTTTGGGTCATTTCTAGAATACAGGGAAAAGTAGGTTGAAATTGGGAAAGAAATTATTTTAAGAACAGTTTGTCTTTGTTATATCAAACTTGATGCATAATTGATGTGTCTTGTCAAAATTTCATCAAGTGTTCTAGTACTCTATGCTTATGCCGCATGCTCCCTACCTGAGAATTGAGAACAAACTGCTGTGAGGTTTCTCAATGATTTGATAAAGCATAAACACAATATATAAGTAAAAAGTTAATATCATTTTGCATACAAAAATTTCTACATAGACAGATATCCTTGTTATAGTTAATTGCAACCTCAGAGCGATTCATCTGAAGAGTTTATTCACTATCGTCCTCAATTTCTTCAGAAGAATCAAACTCGAGTTGCTTGGCAAACTCCTTAACTTGGCTGACTTGGTCAGCCAGGCCATCACAATCAACAGATGGGGCTTGAATATGTGTGCTATGAGACTGCTCAAAGATCTTGATCGGACTCTCTAGCTTTTCATCTCTCTTGAGAGTTTCTACATCCCCTATAAGGATAACACATCTTCTAGCCCTCGTAATAGTCACATTCATCCGCCTATAGTCCCTCAGGAAACCCAGGCTCTTGTTGAGGTCAGTAATAGTATTGCTCCTGACTGTGCTGATGATAATGACTTCTTTTTCTCTGCCCTGGAACCCATCAACACTCGAGCATTCGATGGCTAGCTTGGAATTTTCAAGGACTTGCTGGATTAACTTGACCTGAAAGGAGTAAGGTGTGATGATTCCAATATCAGACTCCTTCAGCTCAGAAAGGGATTTCTTCAGGCTCTTAACCATCCCTAAGACCAGGGAGGCCTCATCGATATTCATGTAGGAGGTTCTGATCGGCATTTCCGGAGGGCCTTTGACCGGAATGAGGATCAATGGTGGGAATAAGGAGCCAGTTCGAGAGTCCTTAAGAGAGATTCCCTTGACACTATCATGAGCCTCAAGCTCTTTATAATATTGTTCCTTAGACCAGGACATGATAGATTCGTTCATTCTGTATTGAATTTTGAGCATTTGAATGCAATGTTCAGGAAGGTTCATGTTATAATCTCTTTCAAAGAGAGTAATTTCTTTTCCAGGTCTTCTAGCTTCATAACTAGAGACAACAGGAGGGAGCTGGTGATGGTCTCCAGCAATAATGAGCCTCTTGGACTTGAGGATAGGAATCCAGCAGCTGACTTCTAGAGCTTGGGCGCATTCGTCAATAATTGCACAGTCAAAGGTGAAAGTAGGATCCGCTCTGATTAGATCAATGAGGGCTTGATTTCCTGCTCCAGCAAGGGTAGCAAATATGAGCTTGCTTTTCATGAGTTTTTCTCTCGTAAGAGTATGTTCCAGTTCATGGAACTCCTTGATGGTCTTCCTGTACATCTCACACATAGCCCCTGAATTTTTATTTTGCTTGGACATTTGGTTGATAGCTTTTTGATACTCTTTTAGTTTAGTGTTTTGCTCGAGGTATGTAACCAGGCTGATACATTGAACATCAGGGGCTATCTTGTCCTGAAGGCCAATTCTGCACATATCATCATCCTTCAGAGTATCATCTTTCAGAACTAGAAGTCCCCTGGCAATGTTGCAGGTGGCAACATGGGTATTAGCACAGATGAGAACCCTCTTTCCCTCTTTGTGAAGCTGTCTGATGATTTCGATCAAGGTACTGGTCTTTCCCGTACCTGGAGGACCATGAATCAACATAATGGGAGGACAACTCATTGCCTTAAGAACAGCCGACTGCTGGAATTTGTCGAGATTTGGATTGAACCATATGATTAAGGGCTCACTGGTAGGCTTTGGGATGGATTCAGGGGAGAGCAGGATAATATCTTGTACAAATTCTTCATAAAATGATTCTCTGACTCCAGGATGTCATTGATTTTCTTCAGACAATCCTCGTATCTCGTGAACATGACTCCATTTGGCCTCTTCACAATGGTCAGTTTGTTGGTGGGCATCTCTTTGTCGAGTTCTTTGACAAGTAAAACCAACTTATCAGTTGTGCTGCTCTTGACATATCCAGTGAAGACAGGTATCTTATGATTGGCCTTGTAGTATTCGTTTCTTGGACCATTGTCATAGACAGTCACAGTGGCTCCAGGTTTGATGACATTGGAATTAACAGAAGTGGGAACCTTGAGAGTGATTTCTTTGTGACACATATAGACAATAGTGCCGTCGTGTTTCAATCCTGTGATACTTTGCTGGTCTCTTTTGAGGTCTTGGAAACTCTTTTGCAACACTTCCATATCTTCTCTGGCTGAAACCTGCTCTTCGTCAATGAGAGACCTCCAGTATTCTAGGTAATTCTTTTGAAGTTTTTCAAAGGATTGAGAACTCTTTTGGGTAGAGGTAGAGGTAGAGGAAGCAGAGATAGTGAAGAAGTTTTTGAGATTGAAATTAGAAAGTTGTTCCTTCAAAGAAGGGTTGGCGTCAATGGCCTGATGAAAGGCAAGGTTTTTGTAATAAGCTGTTTCAAATGTGCTTTTTAACATTTGGTACAAAATAAGCAGTTTTTGTTGTGAATTATAATTCCTAGCCCACCTATTTATATACTCTAATTAATTCACCTTTCTGAATTCCGTAGACCTACCTGAGATAAAATGGTCCAAAATGTGCCTGATCAGAAAACTAGCATGCTACTTAAGGATATGATCTACTTATCTAACATAGATATAAACATATTGAAAAGGTTCTGTGGCAATATATGTCTACAACCAAGTCTAAAGGAACAGAGGTCCTCGTGAAGGGCCTGAATATATACATTTTGACTTAGGTCCCTAGTTCAGCATTCAAATAAATAAAATTAATAATACAAAGGCTTCTCTGAGGTTGTCCCTAGCTATGAGTTGTCTTTTTGAAGATTCTTTAATTTAATAGAACTATTAGTCATCTAGCCCTGATACTAAACCCTGTTTCTAAGCGATTTAAGGCATTAGAGCAGCTCAAACTCATATTTTGTAAATATTATCTTTATTTCCTTAACAATATTTAAATCTATGAAGAGGTTGCATATTTCTTCAGGAGTATTGAATTCGATAGAAGATTTATGGTTCTTGGCAAGGCAAAAACACTTTTAAAGCAAACAATAGATAAGGAATATCGTAACAAAATAATAATCTCTGTACTATTCAAATCTGATAGATTTGCATGGCTAACCTAGAGAAGGCAACTCATGTTTAAGCTAAACTCCAGAGAAATTCGCATATACTATTCTCAAATTATTGGCTCTCTAATGATAAATTCAAGTCTCTTGTTCTTAAATTAGATGAAGTATTAATGATTGATTATCAATGAAAACTTTTGAAGACCTTGAAAAACCAACAAGAAATAGTTTAATCGATTAAAATGGGAAGGATCATACAGAACAACTAAAGATAATTTTTCTTTAGAGACTTGGTGAACATCTCTACAGGCAGATTGGATATAGAAAATAACTTCGATGGAAATAAAAATGAGTCTAAATTCACTGAGAATGTAATAATCTCGAGAATATGAGCAATCTTGAACAAACTCGTGGCCTTGACTTAAGAGTGTCTCCAGCTAATTAGCAAACAAAAATTGTAGTTTTACGGTGTTCCAGGGCTGATTTTATGAGAACAAGGACTAGTGCAAGTGCTTTACAATGAAGAGTGATGCCGGTTCCAAAGGGAGGTTGTTTAATCTTGTTTAAGCAAAAGCTAAAAGAGGGATTTATTTTGAATACTAGTCACTTTAAATAATGTGCGTATCTAATATCAATATTTCTATGGTTTATAGAATTGATGAAGTGAAAAAGATCTAAGAAACTAGATTTCTCACAGAATAGACTTTTCAACCTGATAATGAGTTTGGAAAAGCAACGAGCATTTGGTTTTTCAATTGGATCAGTTGATATAATTTAAATTAGTTTAGAGTTCTAGAAGAGCATTTGGAACCATATAAGCTGTATAGACGTTTTAAACCCAGAGTCTAATACTGTGACGAAATCTTATTTTTTCAAAAGGTATTTCAAGCAATCAGCTCATGCCACCATGACATTTGTAACATAGCTCTGAATAATATGAGTGATCATTAAAGTGAATAATTTAATTTATGAGATGATCAAAATAAAGGCCCAATTGACTTATTTAGTGATAATCCTTGCTACAATTGGTCATGGAGCTACGAATCCACCATTATGTGACACAAAGTTCTTGAACTTTGACTTTGAGAACCCATGCACATCAGGACAATCAGAGTTCTCTGTTGCAATAAACAATCTCTTTCCTAATCGTAATATTTTCCCTCTTAGAACTAAGACAATAGTCAGTGGTAGCCTCATGTATCTCACTATTGGTATTTGGGTGAAGATTTCATCATTTCCAGCAGAAAAAAGTTTGATCTGGAGGCTTTTCCATGATGGCACGTAATGAGGTTCTAATTTTCACTTTATTTATAGATCAACAAATGAAACTAATGAGAGAGCAAGAGTCCATGGCTATAATGGATATTTCACAGTTGCTTTTCCAAATAATACAAATTATTATGGCTCAGTACCTTTGGGAGTATCATTGAATATAATAAATCTGATAATTTAGGCTCAAGATACATGGGTTCACATAACAGCTTCAATATACTTTACCTGGTATGGTGTGCATCTTTTTGTCTATGACTTTGCCGAAAACCGGGAATATCATATGTACTACGTTCCTCCTGTCTTTGGTACTGCATGGTACTCGAATGCAGTACTATATGTCGGCTATAGTACGTATGATCCTCCCATTCAGGCCTCGGCATGCGGGAAGTTTGGGAAGTAAGCTTTTATGAAAGCAATAAAATTGAAGGCTCTTCATCCTTCCCAATTATTATACGGCGAATGTTGATCCATTTATTCCATTGAGGTTTGGCTATCTCGAGAAGCCAGGTAATCACACAAAGCCATTTTCTGAATATTTAGGATTGCCTATAGCCTTTTATGCATTTGATAAAAACTCATTTGCAAATCTGCAGGATTTCTCTGGAAGAGGAAATTTTGGAATCATGACTGATGTCACTATTGCGGTATGCTGCTCTACTCGAATAAATGTAACTTTTTAGACTGAAATCTATCAAACATTTGGATACTTTACAGATTCCTCTTCTGTAGAATTAAACTTTCAGTTATCACATGGTGTGAACTCGCAGACAAGTTATACTGTTTGGATGAAATTCACTCCTGATTTTCTAAGTTCTGCAACAAATTGTCAGATTTTCTCCCTCCAGCGAGGCTCAGTGGTGGAAATTGCAATGAGATATTATTCAGGAAATTGGATTATCACTACTAATTCTGGTGATTTGTCTCTCCCTGGTCCCAATGTCTTCAGTAAATTTTATCTCATAATTGATAAAATTTAGGCCCTACTGCCATGAATTCTATCATTATTGGCTATACAGATGAATATGGAGAGGCTGGAGGAATGTTGAGCATCTCAATAGGAGAAGCCAGTATTCAATACTACAAATTGAATACTTCTAATCCAATATTCCCCTCCTCAAATATCTATAATCTTTATATTGGTCGCTCAGAAAGTTCCTCCAACCTTCCTTCATGTCGTCAAAGAGTCTACTCCTTTATGCTTAAAGAGGGGTTTGGCCCAGCAGCAAGTAAGATTTGTCCTCAAGTGACTAATTATCTAGTTAGTGATACTATATGCGCCTCAGACTGTACAATGGGACTCGATAAAGACTTTTGTGCAAGTAGGATTAATTTCAATTCATAGTGACAGTTAGATTGTAGCAGTCAATACAGCTACTCTCTTGTAAATAAGACGTGCTATTATAGAGGAAACTTTGGAATATGCCAGCCTAACCAAGATATATTTTCAACCTGTTTATGTCCCAATAACAGACAAAGTGATGAGAAGTTGTATTGCACAAACTGTATGGATGAAAATTGCCTAGACTGCAGCAGTGTCAACTATTGTACACAATGTACCTCAGGATATGTGGCAGTTAATGGGGTCTGTCAAAGAACATGTCATCCTGCTTGTACTGTCTGTACAGCACCAGATCAATTCAGCTGTTCAGAATGCTCTGCAGGTTACTTCCTCGAACAAAGCACTTGTAGTCCAACATGTTCTGAGGGCAAGTTTGGGAATAAGATCACTCGAAAATGTGATTCATGTGATTCAAGTTGTAAGTCTTGTTCAGGGACAGCAATGAACTGTACTTCTTGTTCTGCTTCTCATTTGATGAGTCCAGTATTAGTCGATGGAAAGAACTGTCTTACCGAATGTCCTGCTGGTTACTATGCTGAACTCTCCACAAAAACATGTCAGCCTTGCAATCCTGCTTGTAAACTGTGTTCAGATGGTGGTACAGCTCTGTGTTCTCAATGTAGTCCATTAGCATGGAAAATACTTCCCTCTACTTGCACCTTTGATTGTGGGAAAGGCTTCTATGGTGATACTGTAGATAGAACCTGTAAGGCCTGCCATCCAACCTGTGATGAATGTACTGGAAAAGGTTCAAATCAATGTAAATCATGCTCGAGTATTAACCAATATGTGGAGAATGGAGTCTGTAAAGATTGTCATCAAAGTTGTTATCGTTGTAAAGGAAGCAAGGCAACTGATTGCCTCTCTTGTCCTTATGGATACACTCTCAAGAATGGTGTCTGTTCAGCTATGTCATGTGAATCTGGGACTTATCCTAATTCAGAAAGCAATACCTGTGAGAAGTGTCCTGAAGGTTGCAAGGAATGCCAGAGCCCCCAGCATTGTACATCATGTTCTCGAGGTTACTTATTGATTAATGAAATTTGTTTTCCTTGTGAAAAGAAGAAAGGATTTGCAACCATTAATGGAGATTGTCAAGAAATTTGTGGAGATGGATATAATATGGGTGTGAATAAGTGTGATGATGGAAACCTTGAGAATGGAGATGGCTGTAACTCAGAATGTGAGATTGAGATAGGATGGAAGTGCTCAGGAGGGAACCAAAATCAGAGAGATATTTGCCAGAAATTGAGTGATATTGATGTCAAAATAACTCCTCAAGAAGGGTCTCATATGGCTATTTTAGAATTTACTAAGGATGTAATACCTCAAGGAGACTGGAATGAAATCCTTACAGTCCTGGGATTGACCAAATCAGAGATTTTTAAAGATTTTGTTGTAACTGCAATGTCTAAGTCACGATTTCTAATAAATTTTGAATCATATCCTGCCACACAAGCCACTGAAAGATTCGAAATAAGAATACAAAAGCCCTTCTTACTCCTAGACAGCCAAACTCATAATCCTGTTGTCTTCTCTGCCCTACAAGTCTCAATTGATTTCTCAAGTAAATTGGGGCAAAAGAAATCATCAGGGGCTACCAAAGGGATTATGACTTCAACCACAGCTGCCTTAGGAACATCTTTTGTAACATTAGCTGTGACTGGAAGTGCAAAACTTGTTATGAAGATGATGGATTCACTTCAGATTATCCCTTTGATACCATTAATGACTATCAATTTCACACCATTGTCCCTGGAATTATTTAAGACGGTCAAGTTTGCTACTTATAATTGGATCCCCAACTTGTTCTCACTTTTTATTAAAGAAGATAATGATAATGAAAATAAAAGACTTCTAGCTGAAGAAGTGGCTTTGATAAAATTCAAAGAAAACGGATTTGAGATACCTTTTTTGCTTAACTCTGGAAGGTTCATGACCCTCATAATATGCTTTATTTCTCTGAACTTAATTGTCAGACCTTTGAAATTGGACAAAGCCGAAGGGCCACTGAGAATATTGGCAGACTTGACCTCTCCAAATTTTCTTATCAAGATCGCTCTAAGCGCATATTCCTTGATTATGATAGGGAGTCTTCTCCAGCTTATCAGATTAAGGTTCCTAACTCTTTCTGCAGCCGCATCTTCAATACTCTCATTGATCATCTTTGGGTTTCTTATTTTCTCCCCTGTCTTGCTCTACAGCTTTCTCTCTAAAAATCAAGAGAACCTTGCCAAGAAGGCTTTTCAAGATAAATATGGTGCTTTCTATTCTGACTTCAGATATAACTCATTTTGGGGAAGAAACTATATCGTACTCAATTTAGTCACCATATCAATATTCTGTATGTGCTTGGTCTGCTTCAGCCAGATACCCTATCTTCAGATATTAGGAGCACTTTTGTCTGGAATAATAGCCTTGATTGTTGTGGGATCCACTCAGCCTTACAAAACCAAGAAGGAAAATTACATACAAATATTTATTGAAGTTCTGATCATCCTGCTTTTATTGGCTGTTTTGGGGCATATGTTAGAAAAAGGGGTTGAGAACCCATCAGCAGAAGGTGGAGTAGCCTCAAAACTAATCATCGCTCTCATGATATTGGTACTTGTTGTGAATCTTGGGATTTCTTTTGGAGCTGTTTTTAAAGAACTCAAGAAATATTGCTCAAATACAAAAACCATAAACAAGAGGACTCAACTTATTAATGGGAAGAGAATTATAGTAAATCCGAAGAACATTTCAAAAAGATAAATAGTTCTTGACTTGTAATTCAGAATTTGCTTACCTTTTCAATGAACAAAGTATTCATATAGATTATAATTCAATAAGAAATAGCTATGCTTCAACTAGGAAATAATTTTGGTCTATATTTCCTTTCCTTTAAATTTTCAAACTCTCTCAAACAGTCTAACTCTGAAAAAATGATCACTTCCTTTTCACCTTGATTCACGAAGTTTGTTACAGCCAATTGTTGTGAATTAACTGAAAGGTAGTCTTATGTTCTGTGAAATTTGATAACAGGTTTGACTCTAGAAGGGTTTCGTTAACATTATTGATTTTTGATATAAATGAGGAATTATGTTCAGCGTACTTATTCTCTTATTCTTATTGGGTGATACTCTCTTCTGCATGAGCTGGGACAATAATCCAAGGAATAAGACCCTTATCTCAAGAACAAAAAGGTGCTCAGAACAGTGATGATTAACCCTCGAGGAAAAGGTTTTACAGAAGATTGCTCCAAGAAAGATCAAACATTCAATCCATTTAAGTAAGACTTTGTTAAGAAGGTCAGTGCTGAGAGCACAATATGTAATAGTTCTTTAAAGTAATTCTTTGGATTAACTCTTCAAATTGACTTTATTTCTATTTTGTATCCTAAAATCGAAGACTTGAAAATTTGATCAACCTAAATTGAAAACTCTTTCTGATGCTTTCATTTTCACTTATTAGAGTATGATGGACCTAGCTTGATCAGGATGAATCACTCTCACAGGTGGTTTCATATTCATGAAAAAGAATGGTCTAAAATTGTAGAGTATGGATAAATAAGACAACATCTCCAGGATTTAAAGAACTGCCTGAGAAAGAAGTTCTAGAGCTTTACAAATTTTAAAGTAATTACACATATGAGAAGACTTGTTTGGAATATCTCATCAATCAATAAAATTAAATTTTATCCTCTATGTCTGTTAAAATTGGAGTCCTTATCTTAATAACCTTTCTGTTTTGTGGTGCTCAAGCTCAAGCCTCTCCTCTCTGCAACACCAGTTTCTTTGATATTGGAACAACAGACTCACAACCTTTGAAACTCGTGTGAAATTCTCAGATATTGATTCTTCATGTAACTCTTGAGGCCTGTGATTCATTTCTAGTTGGTGATACTGCTGTGCTGTCCTTTGGATTCTGGATTAAGCCTTATTCCTTCCCGTATGGATTCAATTTTGTGTTTAGAATCTCTCACAACGATGTGTAGGCTCTGCTTTCATTTAAAATTAACATATAGGCCATTAGTAGACATTGGAGGCAGAAGAATTTATATGTATGTGATTAATGGATACCCTCCAAGACTTCTTTTCCAACAAACTCCTTCCTCAAATAGTACTAGGCTATTTCCCATGAACGAAATGAATGAGATAGTAAAAAAGAAATTAAATCGTTTACTGTTAGATTGAAGGGAAATGGGGTCATTTAGGATTCTCCATTAATCTCGCTGAGAAGAAGGCTTTAGCTACTTACTACAACCCAAACTCACACGAAATGACATCTGATATAGTTACAAATATCGTGAGTGATTCAAGCATGGCCATAGGGGCGGATAGTGCTATTTACTTTGGCCGTGCATTTCTAGACGACGACGGCGTAACATACGGAGGGGTTTGCGGACAATATCACAAGTAAGATTTTGAACGACTCTTGAAAAGTTAGAGCATATTTCCTTCCAAATCATTATACGGATTTAACACAAATCAAGATGATAGCTCGAGGTTTTTCAGCTTCACCCCGTACTTGACTCAAGATATCACTTAACCTTTAGCGCCAAATCCAATTGTGTTTTACCTGTTTGAATCCTCTGGGAACCTCAATGACTATTCTGGGAATCAGAGAGTAGCAACAGCCACTAATATCCAATCTGAAGTATTCTTTTCAAAGTCTTTTAAGAGTCTAGACTGTAAATGGAGAAGTTATGGGAAGTTTTACAGAGGTATCTAGTTTAGATACTATATTTACCCTGTCCCATGCAAGTGAAGATATTTTACCGTACACAGCTGTCCTGAAGTTTATTCCCGATTTTTCTGCTTCGCCATCAACATGCCAATTTTTCTTACTTCAGAGGGGTGGAACAAGGTTGATTTCTATGTCTAGGAGTGGGAGCAGGGTTAATATTTCCACAAATACAGGGTATGTAGTGGTTCCTAGTTCGAAATTTGGTAAAGTTTTTGCTTCACTATCTCAGAATTAGTGAGTGGGGTGAATATCATTGCTCTCGGTTACAACTATGAGCACATAGAAGGTTCTGGATATATGAGAGTACTGTTAAATACAGAGTATCAACTCGATGGACAATTATCTCCAGGAGAATTGAGTTTTCCGAGCGGGTCAAATTATCGTTTACGACTTGGAAACGCAGTATCTCTAGGAGGAAACCCTTCGTGTGTATTCAAAGCATCATACTTTATACTTAAAGACGTTTATGGAATCACTAGAGGTATGTATATTTCAGTTTTAATAACTTCCAGATTCAAAGAAGATGTGTCTCAGTAATTGCCAGATAGCGCTTGACAATGCCATGTGTGTTGGTAAGAGAACTTCCTGAAAGAATTAAAAAATTTTAGAATGTTTAAGCGGGTATCATTACCCTGTCAAAGTAGGACAATGCGTGAGTAATTTCCAAAGAACAGACTGCTGGCCTAATGCACAATTCCCCCTTGAATGCACTTGTCCTAATAAGTATCGAAGTGATGAATACATCTTTTGTCCTAATTGTATTGATAAGAACTGCAAAAAATGTGATTCTGGCCCCAATCTATGTACAAATTGCTATCAAGGTTACAGAGTTGTTAATGGAAAGTGTAAGAAGGAATGCTATCCTAAATGTGAGGATTGCACCGGAACAGGCCAATTTCAATGTTTAACATGTCTTGGAGGATTCTATTTTCAGGGTGGAACTTGTGACTCCACTTGTCCTGAGGGTCAATATGGAGATGACATAACAAGAACATGTAAAAAATGTGATTCAAGCTGTCAGTCATGCTTTGGTTCTGCAACAAATTGTACAGTTTGTGCTCAAGGTTTGTTCATGAACCCTGTATTAATTGATGGAAAGAATTGCCTGAGTAGCTGCCCAGTAAAATTCTATCCAGAGCCAGCCACTAGGATGTGTTTATCATGCCACCCTGCATGTCTAATTTGTCAAGGACCTGAAGATAATAAATGCTCCATGTGTAGAGATACTGCTTGGAAGCTGCCACCTACTACCTGTGCTTTGAGTTGTCCTAGTGGATATTATGGAGATACTGCTAGTAGAGAGTGTAAACCCTGTCATTCTGATTGTAGTGAATGTTTTGGTGGAGCATCTTCACAATGTTTGAAATGCTCCAATATACGGAAGTACCTTGTAAATGGAGAATGTAGACCTTGTGATATTGGATGCTACTCTTGTAAGGGACCTACTAATAGAGATTGTTATTCTTGTGAATATGGATATGCTTTCTATCAAGGAGCATGTGAACCTTTGCAATGTCAAAAGGGTTATTACCCGGATTCAGAAGCAAACAAGTGTCAAAATTGTCCTAGTTCATGTGCAGAATGCCTCAGTCCAACTCAATGTACTTCTTGTAACAGAGGGTATTTGTATCTGAATGATCAATGTGTTGAATGTGAAAAGAGGAAGGGCTTCGCTAAAATTAATGGAGACTGCCAAGAGATTTGTGGAGATGGATATAATATGGGCACAAAGAGATGTGATGATGGTAACCTGGAAAACGGTGATGGATGCAGTTCAGAATGCGAGATTGAAGAAGGATGGAAGTGCTCAGGAGGGAATCAATTTTATCCAGATACCTGTCAAAAAATTAACAATGTAGATCTTGTGCTAGTCCCAATAGAAGGACAACCCAAAGTTCTAATGAGATTTTCAGCTGATGTAGAGCCTCAGAGAGAATGGTCAGAGATCATCACCACTTTGAATGTGGCTGGGCTAGTTATCTTTGATCAATTCACGGTAGTTGCACTATCTAAGAAAGAATATTTGATCAGTTTTGAGAAGTATAAATCTACTAAGAGTCTAGAAAAATTTGAGATCAGAATTATCAAGCCATTTTTCCTCTTGGACAGTATGAACAAGAAACCTGTAGTGTTTTCACCACAACAAGTCTTTGTTGATTTTACATCGAAGTTGACTCATGAAACTACTAAGGGAGCCAGAGGGGCCTTGATGACAACAACTACTGCTGCGCTAAGTACATCATTTATAACCTTAGCAGTCACAGGAAGCACCAAATTGGTCATGAAGATGATGGACTCTCTACAAATTATCCCCCTTTTGCCACTACTGACTGTTAATTTCCCTCAACTTATTATCGACCTATTCAAGATTGTCAAATTCACAACCTATAGCTGGGTCCCTAACTTATTTTCAATAATTGGAAGGCAAGCAAATGTAGAAATGAATGATGAATTGCAGATTTCTCCTATCAGGTTCGAGGAAAATGGGTATGACACTCAGTTCCTTCTCAACTCAGGAAGATTCTTATGTTTGGGCTTTTGCCTGATTCTTCTTCAGGTTATCTCCAGAATTATTGGCAAATATTCAAGACTCTCCTTCTTGCAGGCTTTATCATTCCCTAGCACTCTGATCAAAACATTTATCAGTGCTTATTCTCTTATTCTTATTGGAAGTCTGCTTCAGGTGATGAACCTTAACTTTATGAACACATTCAATGTGATCTCATCCATACTTTCCATCATATTCTTGATTATCCAGATCATCTTTCCTCTTGCACTATATAACTTCCTACTCCGAGGACAAGCCAAACTTGGTGAGAAAGAATTCTTTGAAAAATATGGAGCACTTTATACTGAATATGATGGAAATCGTTTCTGGGGAAGGAACTTTGTTGTGATAAGTTTGGTATCTAAAGCTCTATTCTGCATGAGCTTAGTCTGTTTCAATAAATTGCCATATTTTCAATTAGCTGGAGTGATACTCTCAAAATTAATTATATTCGGAGCTCTAATCTCTGTCAAACCATACAAGAGTAAATTTGAAAATCAGATTCAGATGGGCATTGAAGCTATTTTACTATTACTCTTGCTTTTTATCTTGGGCCATGCAGTCACCCTCGATTCAGAAGCTCAAAAAGAAGGGGGAAGGTTTACGAAAGCAGTTATAGGATGTCTAATTGTAATTCTGGCTATCAATTTGGTGATGTCTGTTGGGACAATCATCCAAGGAATAAGAAGTTATTCCAAGCATAAGCACATTCCCAGAAGAGTGGCTATTCACCACAGAGGAAGAAGAGTCTTACAGAAAGTTATCCCAAGAAAGATTAAGTCTCAGCCAGCTTAATTGTTTCTCTCCATTATTAGTTAATTTTATTGTTTTTCTCCCTGTCAATTAGCAAGAATCAGCAATTTATTTTTCCAAGTTATATTCAGTTAATTTAAATTGTCAGTCGAAACTCACTCTAGGAGTCCTAATGAATGATCCAACGTCATGAAAGGCATTGAGAGAGACCAACTTATCGGCATTCAACTACTGCTATATTGAGTTATTTTGGGAGTTATGTATGATTTTCCTTATGGTTTTTTCATTTAACCCAATGTGACTGCCTCTGATAAACCGTATCTGCTGGGTTTCAAGCAAGATCTTTTATAATTATGATCACCTTCCTCTATTAATCCGCACTGTCTATGCAACGAGATGAAATAAGGCCGTAAATGAATTCAAGAATAAAAATTTAACTAAAAGCATGTTGCAATACAGATTGCTAATCAAGGTCTTTCTCATCCTAGAACTCATTCAGCTCATTGATGCAGGGTCATTCTGCTCCATAAACTTCTTTTCCTTAGACATACCTGAATGTCCAAACGGGGAAACAGGTTCTTCTGTCAACGTTAAAGAGAAGCTCGGTATATTATTTTTTCTCTGCCGCATAATGACCTCTAGGAACTAATAGTGACTATCAGAAACTTTCTTTTGGATTTTGGCATAAGACAACAAATTTGCCCTCTAACACAAACTACCTTTTGACCCTCGCTAAGACTCAAAAGTATTTTTCCATGGAAATTTTGAATATTATAGTGATTGGTACAACCAAACAAATCAATTTGTAACAATCTTCATTAAAAGAGCAGATATGATTCCACAAGTTAGGGTCCAGAAGCAGCAAAAGGCTGAAAATTATGAAAATCTATTGGCAAATAATTTCCCTGCTGTATATGCATTGCTTTGTATAACTAATCAACTTAGATTGCAAGCGCCTGGATCCACTATACTTTCACCATCGATTATGTAAACCGTCAATTAGGATTTTATACTTGGAAATTTGCTGATATGCAAGATTCATATAAAACAAAGACATTTACCACCTCAGGAACAGTAAAAATATCAAATCAGAACTCCGCCTACTTTGGCTATCCTATAACAAATGATACATATGGCCCGGTTTGTGGTGCCTTTGGATTGTAGAAATATTACTATTAAGCTAATTTATTAGTGGATTTGGCATTAAAGATTATATACTAACAACTCAACAAATTGAGGTCTTGAGACACGGATATACCCGTTATGGAAGTAAGTATTGATAGAGTTGTTTAACTGATAGAGGAACCTTGGGTAATGTATCTATTCGAAGCTTATTCAGATCCTGGAATTAAGGATCATTCGCCATACAATTTTCCTAACTATCAGAATGACATTTTGCTTACTCAAGACCTTGAGCCCTACGCATTGTTTAAAGAAACTTCTTCTTTGAATGGAGATATTAATTATAATGCACCAACAAGCATGACATTTTGGTTTAAGGTAGCCATAAATTTTGCTAAATCACCTGTTTGTAACATATTTTCACTTTACAGAGATGACGTTGTAATATATTCTCTTAAAAGGGTCAGTTCTATGATACTCTTTACGTCCAGTTCTGGCAACACTTTTATTCCTATAGAAACTCTGGGTATATTCTGATTCTCTATTATCTAATTTCCAGGCAATAACGCAACAAATGATATCATTATATCCCATCATCACGACCCTCAACAAGAGCAGGGCTATGTCCGGATCTATCTCAACTCAACGCTCAAATACAATAAAATAGACAACACCTCCACGAGCACCCCATCCACCTCCAATAACTTTAGTTACATAATTGGGGCTGATCCAATTGAAGGGGCTATTTCCTGTGAAATGGCTATGTACTATTTTATTATGGCTCCAGGTTTCGGACCGCTAGTTGCCTCTTCCGGCGATAAATGCATCGATAATTGCTATTCAGAGCTTACTCCTGGGCTATGTTCAAGTAAAATTTTCTCATAGTTGACTAAAAAGATAGAGTGCCTAAGTGGTTATCATTTTCTATTGCCTAACAGAACATGCACCACCCTTACCAATGTTCAAGGCTATTATCCACATCGAGAGTTAATTCAAACTTCTATATGCCTCAACGGTCATCCTGGGGGAGAAGACTTCTATTGCCCAACTTGTTCAGATGAGAACTGTCTAGCGTGCCCCGAAGACGCCAGCAATTGTACTATATGCTATACAGGATATGAACTCAACACCAAATGGTCTTGTGATAGAAAATGTCATATCGCTTGCAAGATTTGTACATCCAAATCCCAGAATGCTTGCACTTCCTGTGAGAATGGTTATTATCTAGACGGAAAAACTTGTGATACAACATGCCCAAAGGGGAAGTTTGCCAATACTACCACCAACACATGCGATGCATGTGATGAATCCTGTAAAGAATGTGCTGACAGACCAAAAGGTTGTACAGTATGTGCAGAGGGCTATTTCAGAACCCCGAAACTAGTCAATGGGCAAAATTGTGTGAAGGTATGCCCTGTCATGTACTATGCTGAGGAATCCACAAAAACTTGTGAGCCTTGTGACCCTGCATGCACTGTTTGTCAAGGTCCTTCTGACTCTACTTGCTCTAGCTGTGTAAGTTCAGCTTGGTTGTTACTACCCAGTAAGTGTGTATTTGAATGTCCAGATGGCTATTATGGGGATTCCTCCACTAATCAATGTAAAGCATGTCATAGTTCCTGTGCAACATGCACAGGAGGGACAGCATTTAATTGCAAGACCTGTTCAGATCCTTCGCAATTTGTATATAATGGAAAATGTATATCATGCCATCCATCCTGTCTTCGATGCAGATGGGAGGGCCCCAATGGCTGTTTGAGCTGCTATCGTGGTTATGGACTTCAGAATGGTGCGTGCCTTCCGCTAGACTGCAAATCGGGGCACTACCCTAATTCAGATCTTAATAGATGTGACCCATGTCCTCCTGAGTGTAAAGAGTGCATGAGCCCGGATGAATGCACAGAATGCAATAGAGGATATCTATTAATAAATAAGAAATGCGAGGTTTGTGATAAGAAAAGAGGATATGCAAATATCAGTGGAGATTGCCAGGAAATATGTGGTGATGGCATCAGACTGGGAGGCAGGCAATGTGACGATGGAAATACTTTGAATGGGGATGGATGTAGCTCTGAGTGTGAAATAGAAAATGGATGGAAGTGCTCTGGTGGAACCCCTTACACTCCTGATAAATGTGAAAAATTGAGTAACATTAACCTTGAGGCAATACCCATAGCGGATGTGCCTCAGACAAAGTTGAAATTTACAAGTGATGTTGTCGTCTTGGGGGACTGGAGGGAAATTATTGCAATCTACTCTCTGAGTCTCTTGCAATTTTTCGAAGATTTCTCTATCATTCGAAAGTCAGGAAATGAGTTTATTTTGAACCTTGAGAACTTCCCAGCCAGCTCCCCAACTGAGGTATTTGAGATCAGAATTATAAGACCACATCTTCTTCTTGATGCACAAAAAGGAGTACCAGTAACTTTCTCAGCAAAAAGCATAACCTTAGACTTCAGTTCTAAATTTCAGTCAGGTGTGGCTGGGCAAACCGCAAGGACTTTTATGGCAACTACAACTGCAGCTTTAGGAACTTCCTTTATCACTCTGGCAGTTACAGGAAGTGCCAAACTGGTCATGAAAATGGTTGATTCTCTGCAGATTATCCCATTGCTACCCTTGTTGTCAATAAATTTTCCATCCTTTACTATTGATCTCTTCAAGATCGTCAAGTTCGCCACCTTTGGATGGATTCCAAACCTCTTTGAAATCATCGGCAATGCTATAGACCTGGATATGAGCAATCAATACCAGATACCTCCACCCAAGTTTCTTGAGAATGGCTTTAAGACTCAGTTTCTTCTCAACTCAGGTCGATTCATTTGTCTTGGGGTGACACTAGTACTTGTAAGTTTAGGCTTGAAACCATTCTCTAGATCGAAAAATCCTCTGATCCAAAAAGTAATTGGTGTATTAACCCCGAGTACAATGATTAAGACCTTTATTACTGCATATAATCTTATTTTGATTGGGAGTCTTCTGCAGGTCATCAATACCGATTTTAGAACAGGATTTACAATTGCTTCTAGTATTATTGCTATAGTCAGCCTTGGGGTTTTGGTTTTCCTGCCTTTGATGCTATATAATTTTACTCAAAAAAACGAGCGCTTTTTCTCTGATAAAGCATTTATTCAGAGATATGGAGCAATCTATCTTGAATATGATGAGAAGAACTTCTGGGGAAGAAATTTTATTGTCTTCAACCTTATATACAAAGCTCTCTTTGCCTTGAGTCTGGTTTGCTTTAATAAAATGCCATATTTACAAGTCACTGGGATACTTCTCTCCAAGGTACTCATGGTTGGAACCTTAATTCTCACAAAGCCGTACAAGACTCAAAGGGAAAATATCACACAAATTGTGATAGAGATATTTTTGACGCTCTTGTTGTCTTCTATATTATTTTATTTGATTGAAAAAGGCCCTGCTAATACCAGAGCAGGTGGATTTTTCTCAACTATGATCCAGGTGGTGTTGATAATAATCTTGGCAATCAATCTAGGACTCTCACTGCACACACAGTACAAGACTATAAAAGCTATTTGTAAGACTGAAAAGAAGATTCCTATAAGAAGTCTTAAGGAAATAAGACGCCCATATAAAATTCAGAAAGCAGCTGTTATCAAATCAAAACCTATTGCTCGAACCTATATCCGTCGTTAATTGTTTGATATCTTAATTAAAAAGCATATGTTAATTATCTCTTACTTAAATATTGATATCAACATCGTAGTATTCAAAATGTAGGAAGGCTTTTACGATGTATACTTTTATTGAATGACAGCAATTCTTATGTTCAAGTCTAAACTTCTTCGAATATAAGCTCTATAAAACTCGGAGGTACTTCACTAAAACAATACAATTTATTGAGTCATTGAGGATATTATATTCGAAATGCTCTATTCTTAACTGAACGAAAGAAAAGCAAGAAGTGGCTGAAAGAAGGAGGTATTTCTTATCTATTCTGTGTGGAGTACATTGGAATTAATTAGAGGATCAAGTATTAAGGCATGATGAGTCTTCATTGATTCCAATGAGGGTTTCTGGGGTGAATTGAAATTTTTTGGCAATATTTTTCCAAGGCTAAGCTCTCCAATTTCATTAAGAGCTAATATTGACCTATTCATTTTTCAAACAATGTCGATCAGCAGAAAGTTGCTTAACGAACCATTGACTTCCTGAAACGAAATTTATTTTGTTAAGAGATAGTCCATAGCTTTATGTAAAGATAACAAGAGAGCTCTAGTATTAAATTTATGATCACTCAAGACGGCTTTAATTCAAGTATCATCAATAAGTCTGGATGTGATAGGATACATCTATTTATTTAAGCCATAATAAATAATACTCAATATGAAATTGCTTAGAGTCCAGTCGAGATGAATTTGTCGTAGCTCATTCTTAGTTCACATGTGACCCCTGAAAGCTCATTTTCAAAGAAGGATTTCCATTCAGGCAAGATGGAGCAACCGCAATTTGGGAAGCAGAGGATAAGAGTAGAGAGATTCTTGAAGCTTGTTGGGTGGAAAGCTCTTTCGATGCTTGCTATCGACGCACTACAGTCGAATAAGTAAGATGCGTCGATAACAACAATCTTTAGCCTTGCCTTATCTGGCAATTGACATAAGAGAGGAGAAGGTAATATTTCCTTTAGAATCATTTTAAATTCTTTTAAACAAGGATGTAATTTAATAGGGATCTCTGTCCATTGATAGTCATCCACTTCGCTCAAGTCTAACTTTATAGAAGATGCTCTTATCGTGGATAAATTAGTTAAAAAGTCAAAACTAACACAGCTCAGTTTAAGATGTACTTTTTTCAAGGTATGACTTGTTGTGGAAAGGGCGGTTGAAAGCATTTCAAGATGATTTGTAAAGATATTTAATGGAGAAAATTGAAGATCTAGATCGTCGAGTTTAAGCAGATTCAAGTGATGGAGAAGACCTTGAATCACAATTGACGTAAAGGTCGCATCCCCAGTAGTAATTAGACGAAATTTCTTAAGAGAGCTTGGAAAATAAAGTGCCTCACTTTTATTAGTGGAAACTAGCCGATTTATTGTGAGATAGAGTGCACGAAGATTAGTCATTTGCTGGAGAGTTTTGTTTAAGAGGCTTATATCACAACATGATGCATATTCGAAATGAAGATTTAACATTTGTGTTGCATGCTTATCAAGTGCGCTTGAGAATCGAGATAGGCTTTCTAGTTGAGAATGGTAGCCGGTAGCATAGCAAAAATGCATAATCTGAGTTGTGAGGGATGATGTTTTTGTTATGACATTCAAATAAGTTTTAACAGTTTTCTCATTGTTTAATTCTTTGACTAAAAACTTGGGGAGGGTAAAGCACTTTAAACGGGGAAATATCTTGCACAGCTTACCAAAATCGTTCAGAACCACTGAGAGGGAGTCGAAATTGACCTTCAAGGCCAGCTCGTTAAGTTTTGGATAGATAAGACTTGAATAAAAGAGCTTCCAACATGAACTAATAGAGCGAAAACATTTAGAATCAATTCTAAGGAATGTTAAATTTCTTAACACACCAAGACTTCTTTTTAATATTTGCAATAACTTCCCTTCCAACCTAATACTTTGTTCTAGAGTGAATTTACTTAGATTTTTAAATCGTTTCGTATCCTTGAGGAACCCTCTCAGCTGCTCTTTCTTCAGTGGATCAGATATTGTTACACGAGATGTAAAACTTAAATCCTTGATATAGTATTTCTTTGAATTGCTGCAGATTGTATATCCTCTCCTAAATTTATGAAGATGACGCTTATCATCTTCCCATTTATAAAGAACAAACACTTTAAATTTGTTGAGTATTCTTCCCACACTATTCAGTGCCAACCTCATAGAGTGGCCTATTAATTCTTTAATATCTCCCAAAGCCGAATGGGTGCACAAGAATGACCTAATTAAGGAGTCGTTTATTACTTCCTTTTTTAAACGAGAAAGATGACCAAGATGAGCTTTAATTTTCTCAAAAAATTGTTTATGAAGATTTTTCTTCTGGGCCTTTTTTAGTTCTTGCTCTAAAATAGCTGTAAACAGCTTCCAATGCTTTTCTTCTGAGAATATATTATTAGATTTAAAGTGAGCTTCTCCTGTGAGGATGGAATTACTCATCTGATGTAAAAATTTCAGTATAGGAACTTCCAGCAAAGACACAAACTCCTCAGCTAGATCTTTATGTCTCAGTAGGAAACTAAGCTCCTTATCTAATCGTCCTTGAACATTGAGTTCCTTAATCCGTTCTATTCGTGAGATAATGAATTGAATACAAGGAGCTGCTGTCAGAATGCAATGTTTCTTGAAGTCTAAGTAAGGCAGGCTAGGAAATATTGCTTGCTCCATAATGAATGCCTTCCGAGACTCCAAATTAATAGCAATCAGGGGTTTTGAGCAGTTTGGAGATCTTCTGATACTCATCATCTTTACTAAATTATTTTTTATTAGTAAACATTGACTTGAATCTCATATCCTGAAAAGTGAGCTAGAGTAGTTCGGCATTAATATATGAAGTTCTTCATTTTACTTGAATTTCTCACTTGGTCTTGGTCTAAGGTTAGATCCATCATATATTATTGAGATGAAATCAATTTGTCTAATAAGTTATATTCTCAAGAGAGGATTTGGAAAAGTCCTGACACCAAAGACATGTGCAAATGATAGATCTCAACTTGTCCAACGTGTTGCTGGAGCTGAAACTGAACAATTCTGGCAAGCTAGATATGTCCAGAAGACTCAATATTGGATTTTCGTCAATGCTCAAAGGGATATCTCCTTGCTGTCCCTGAAATTTGCAAATCTGAGAATGTTCCTTTGATCCAGGTCTCTCGTAAATCTTGCACTAATTAAGCTAATACTCAATGGTTTATTTCTGGTGACCTGAGTGAATGGAAGAGAATGCAAAATAGAGGAAAAATGGATATTATGCTACTATCAAGGGAGATTCTCATAATGATGGTGTTCAAGCTGTGACTGGAGCTTACAGAAAGACTAACTTCTTGAGTCAATTATGGAATTTTGTTGAAGTTCCTTGCAAAGCTTAAGAAAGATTAATTATTATACTATCTTTATGATAATTTAAGATATCATACTAGTAATTATAATAATGTGGATGAAGTGATAATACTAAGAACTCTTAAGTATCAGATTTTCAGTCTAGGACTTAAACTAAATTACAGGGTTGGTCCAAATGTAAATAGAGCTCCTTCAATTTCATAGGGAAGATTCCTTGATAAGCAGTCATGAATCAATTTCAAAAGAAATTGAAAAGGAGCCTGATCGTAAATTTTCGAAAAGATTGGGGTCTTTAAATAGGAAAACATATATTCTAAATTCTTCATAATATGATATACGTTGAATTGGTTCTCTAAATCTTGAAATTTACCTATATATGTGGCGTTCGATTTATCTTATACAAAGGATAAACTCACCCATGGGCACAAGATATCTGCGAGCTCCTTCAATCTCACAGTCTAGCATTCGTAAATGCCCTGTTGCAAGCGATATAATAGGTCGAGATATCTTATAAACAAATCTCTTCAGTTTATACATTAAGTTCAGTCTTGGAAGAAGTGCCCTTAGTTGTTGAACATTCAAACAGTACTCTTTTTTATCCAATACATTGATAGTTAGTTCCTCAATTTCAGTAAATTCGTGAAAAAATCTTGAAAGACTTTCCACCATCTCATAAGTTCTGAGTACAAAATACAGGGATTTGACTGATGGATGGAACGTTATTCTCTGTTTATACAAATCACTTGATGTATCGTTATAGAAATCTAGCAGCATGTCTTGCTCTTGTCTTCGTTAATGCCAAGAGACGCTGATTATTAATGGCAGGAAGCTTTAGTATTAAAGACTTAAGCTCACGGTTTGCTTGCGAGAAAGTCATAAACAGATGATCCAGCAACGAGACATTTTCTCCTATAAGAGGTGCATCAATATCAAGTGTAAGCTTCTCCAAACTAGTGTTTAAGAAAGCCTGGCTCAGTCCTTTAAATACAAAATTCAGAGAATTGGAATTTCCTAAGTTCAAGTATTTAAAATCCTTCAAGGTTTTAGGAATCCTAAGTAAGCCATCATTGCCTTGGCTAGTTGTCTGTATGCAAACTACAAGGACAAAGGACTGAAGAATTTTGAATTCCTGAAGAGCAGCATTAAGAATGTCAAAGTTGCACATTGAATTTTGAGAAAAGGTCAAAAAAAGGTGTTTCAATGAGTCTTTAGGTAATCTGTCTAGCAATAGAGACATGTATTGAGGAGTGAAGTCGAACCATGGATGGCTGGAGATAATAGATTTATGCCCGACGATATCTGGCTTGAGAGAATAGGGTTGAAGGCAGCTTAAGAATTCTTGCTCATTATTGATTACTTGGTGACTTCCTAGGAAGTTAAAGCCTTTAAGGTTGGGAACTTGTTGATAGAAGCGTTCAATATCTTGGAAAAATGATTTTCCCAAGTTGCCATAAATTGAAATGACCTCTAACTTCTTAAAAAGCAAATTTTTTTGGAAAATGTCCCACAAGGAGTCAAAAGGGAACTGGCTCATCTCAATTCGTAGCGAAACAAGATTTCTATTTAACCCAATGAGCTTTAAGATCTTCCCAATTTGTTGCCGAGTTGACTTCGAAACATTGCTGAGTCTATTCATTCGGAAGACTAACTCTGTTATATTGCGAATCTGTTTAAGTCCCCTTACGAACGAGTTGTAGGGGAGGAGATCCCACTTGTTTTCCAAATGTTCTACTATGATTCTCATCGGACTATGTAGAGCTTTTGGCTTGCACAATTTTGATTCCCCCACAGATATACTGCCACCTAGCTTGATGAAATTGTTAGTGAGTACTCTGTATTTCTCTGGATGCATGGGAAAAGTCCACCAAACTTGGCAAATCATAGGCTTGAATTCTCTTTTATAGTCTTTTGCTGACTTCAATACAGTTCTCATGTAGTCACTTATCATATCTCTAAGAAACCTCACTATCCCATGAAATACAAACTCCCTCAAGCTTTCTGTTGAATTATGAACCCTTAGTTTTAAACTTAGTGTCTGAACACCTATTTTATAACTCTCTTTGAGCTTGTCTTCAAAATCTTTGTAAGCATCATAAAATAACCCCCTAAATGCCTGCCAAAATGGCTCTTTGATTAAGATTGGTTCACGAGAGTCCAAGAAAATCTCCTTTTTTTGTTGTGCATCTATCAGTTTTGGAAGAATCTGAAACACAGCCTTCGATAAAATCTTATACAACATTGCCTCAAAGTCTTTTCTGCCGAGGAGCTTGCAAATGTCATGGATTACAGGGTTTTTAGTGTCTGGAGTCTTGGCAGAATATTTTAGTCTCTTCTTGATTCTCTGAGCTAAGATATCACTTGTAATAATTTGATATTGCTTGAATTCCTCATAAGGAAGACAGCTGAGGTCACTAGGCTCTAGAATATGAACCTGGCTTGTGAGTTTGTTGATTGCAATAAGCTTAGCAGACCAATCAGTATTAGTCCCAGCAATCATGTGTGAAATAATTTTTATTTTATGAGTCATTATTATTAAGGATTGTCTACATAACTTTATAATACGTGAATAAATATCTAAGGATCGTATGTAAAAAGCTCCGGGTTATGAATAAAAGTGTCCTTTAATGATTTTATTCTCTTTGAGAGAAAGCTGGACCTGATAAGCCATTCTTCCTACTCGATATTTTAGAGATGAATCTCCAAGGTAGCGAGTAATTAGAAAAACGAATCTTATGTTTCTTTTCTTAAAAAATACTGTTTGAAGTTCAACGATATGCAAATTTATTCCAACGGTCCTATTCATCAAAAAAAAAAAAAAATTTGTAATTTTTCAT
>Ga0065720_1002753_pt1 | contig 73177 bp, 68 predicted proteins | sample Thericmetagenome_FD_59107 | JGI IMG/M metagenome (GOLD analysis project Ga0065720, IMG submission 59107) | Thermophilic microbial communities from the Joint Bioenergy Institute, California, USA of rice/straw/compost enrichment - eDNA_2 v2... | ecosystem: Engineered > Solid waste > Grass >...
ACATTGAAGTATATAGATAAATTCTAGACTCAGTTTCATGGATATCCCGTTATCCTTATCTAAACATTCTTGAGGTGAGAACTTGGTGAGTTTGCATCTAATATAGTGATATTTGAATTCAAATTGTCAGTTAAGAAATTCTGTCTAAGGTTAAAGGTGATCAGTAGCCAACAGAGAAATTTCTAGAAAGAGGAGTGTTTCAAAGTTGCATTAAGTTCAAATGATTTTTTGCAAAATTAGTAAATAATTAATGTAATTTACGCAAAAAAAATTACAATAGTTACTAAAAATAACTAATTTATTCCATCTCAAAATCTTTCAAGAACTAGCCTAAGCGATATAGAATTAGTTGGTCCGACCCCATAGGGCTCCAACAGTACCATTGGAGTGTCTTCACTCGAAGGATTTAGTTATAGGCCTCTGACCAAGTACACAATAGTTTAAGATGGGGAGTCTGAATAAAGGTATAAAGAGTGTCAAATTCAAATTGCTAGATGTTTCTTTTAATAGAGAGGATTTAAATTTAAATTTGATTTTGTTTAAATTTTTTTCAAACAGACATACACAAACTTGTATCTAAACCGAAATGGAGCACAAGAAATCTAAGTAAGGCCAACTAATAACATGGATCTCACATTAAATAGTAGAGCTGCATCATCCAGAAATAAATATCTCTATTCTACAGATGAATACTACACTAAGGCATATTATCCCTCTGACAATGAAGATTCTTCTCAGTACGTACCTCAAAGTTCTAAAAGACATTTTAGTTCTTTGAATTATGACCCTGACTATACAGCCAGCAACACCAAGCAGCGTAAAAAGGCTACTAGTAAGAAGGCCAGCAAATGTAATTGGACTCCTGAAGAGGTTTCCTTTTTCCATTACTCTTCTCATTCCATAGGATGATCTATTAAGGAAGCTAGTCAAAGAACAAAAGGGCCAGAAAAATTGGAAAAAAATTGCTGAGCATTTCCACGTACATCTGCAATTTTTCATTTTTAAACTCATTAGGGCAAAAGCGACATTCAATGCCAACACAGATGGGAAAAGGTCTTGTCTCCAGAATCTCAACTTAAAGGAAAGAAGCGTATAAACCCTTCCACTACCATATTTACATTCAGGTCCTTGGACTGAAGAAGAAGATGCCAAGGTTATGGAATTAGTCCTCAAGCACGGTCCTCAAAAATGGACCTTCATTGCCGATCACCTACCTGGAAGAATTGGCAAGCAGTGCCGTGAAAGATGGCATAATCATCTCAACCCCAAAATCAAGAAATCAACATGGAGTGATGAAGAAGAATGGATTTTGTTCCTTAACCACAAGGCCGTTGGGAACAGATGGGCTGAAATTGCCAAGAACCTTCCAGGCCGTACTGACAACTCCATAAAGAATCACTGGAACTCTTCCATGAAGAAGAGAATCCCTGAACTATTGAATCGTTTCCTCAAAATTAAAGAAACTGGAGGTCTCTCCAACCCAGCCAATACCGCTAATATGTCTGAATTGGAATACAAGCTCCTTCAAAGACTATTTGAGATGGGAGATAATGACTTCCATACCAAAAACGGTATTGCCTGTGAATCTCAAAAGTCCCGCGGTTCTCGCCATTCCCATGACTACCAAGGTAAAGATCCCTAATGTTCTCTAAAGCTTTAGCTGTTTCTAAATCCAGCACCATGGAGCTCAAATCATTTAATTCATTCAATAAACTTTCCAACCTCGAAGAAAAGCCTTATATAAAGGGTGAATATTCCTCCCCTAGTTCTCTAGTTGACAATTTGAAGAAGCTTCAAGATGACATGATTAACAACTGCGACCCCAAGATCTTTAATGAAATCTGCAACTTGGTCAAGACAAAAACTGAAATCCCTATCGAAAATCTCAACCTCAGAAACCCTGATCACTTGAAGATCATTGAACAAGTCTACAACCCTGAGAATCTTCAATCCTTATTACAAAAGAGCAAACCCGATTCCATCCTTTCTAGCGAAGCTCACAAGAACTACCAAAATAGCAACACTTCCAAGAGCACTCTGCCCCGCTATGATGATCACAGTTCAAGAAAGAGCGATTCTGCAGGCTTCACCACTATCAAGAAGGAGCACATAGAATACCCCAAATACCCTTCAGCCATGACCAGTTCCCCCATGAACACAAAGAACATGGGACTCTTTGCCTCTCCCAAGCCTGGCACTAAATATGAGGACTTCTTTAATGATGAAAATGCCAATCCTAACACTTATACCAAGGCTGAATATACAGACAATTTCTTGTACCACAGTCCTGTCCCCCAGAAAAAGATCAAGAATAACTTTGCTGTTAGTCCTAATATGCTTGCTATGGAAGACATGAAGTCTGATCAAAAGCAGAGATCAGGACAGAAGTTGGGAGGAGACTGGTTCAAGCCAGCCAAGACTAGCGCCTTCCAAAGCTATGGAAAAGACATCTTTAATTCTAATTCAATATTCTATTCACCTATCAACGTGAAATACGAAAGCCCATCAAAGTAAAATGACTTCTTTCTTTATAATTTTCTAGAATGATGAACTTCTGTACACCTGACAGAACCTTGGACCATCATCACAACGAAGCTAGTGCTAATAAAAAATTCCCTGGAATTACTGATAGCGGAAAGAGCCCCTCTTTATTCATGACAAAAAGGTAACTTTCTTTTGTCCTTAAATGATGTGTGAGTAGCTTTATGGGATTTGATAAAAACTCAGTAGTGAAGCTATAAACAAAAGAGGAGAGGCTCTCAGGCAACAGCATTAATTAAGGCTGTATATAATTATAATGTATCACCTTGTTCCTAGGCTTGTTCTTCCTTTTATTTATTTTGTACTAGAAAGATGCATCCTGTGTATTTATATGAGTAATTTAATCAATCCGAACAGACAAACTCGCAATTAATTTTATTTCCTCGCGATTTCAAATAACAATACGTCATTTCTTTTATCTCGCTCTTCCAACCCAACCACCTATTACCATAAATGACCACGAAACAAACATTATCACAAGAACTAGAAGTCCTAAATTCAATATTTACCGATGATATTTCAGTAAATACTCGGCACCTATCTTTCAAACCTTAGACACTCCCAATTGAACATGGTTATTACAAGTCCATCAAAGTAGCTATTTATCCCGAGCAAGATCCCCAATCACAAACCTTCTTCCTAAACCTACATCTCCACATTCCAAAGTCCTATCCTGATCAAGTAAGCATCAACTAAATCGACTATTAAAACCTAGATCCCAAAGATAGAAATTGAGGAATTTGAGGGAATAAAAAAAGAGGATGTTATGAGCATTAGTGATTCTCTCTTCGATCTATCATTGAAAATGAGTGGAGAAAACATGCTCCTTGATCTGATTGAGTCTTGCAAGGAAAAATTCAACGAATTCTACACAAAACACCTGCACAGCTTAAAAACCAGAGAGAACCTCTACGAGCAGTTCATGAAGAATCAAGAGTTAAGGGAAGAACAGGAAAAACAAAAGATCGTAGCTCAGCAAAAGGAAAACGAACAATTTGAGCAATTAATGTATGGGTTTTGGTGACCTTTCATGACTTCTAAGGACTTTTGATGAGACAGAAGAAGAGAAATTACGTGAGCAATGGTATTCCCACCGTGAACAAGTCACCAAAGGCAAAGACAATAATCCCAAGGATATTGAAATGCCTGAAGAATACTCCATTGGATGTGAGCTCATTCCCCTCAAAGATCTATTCATAGTACCCTAAGCGTAGATTCATCTAATTGTTAGGTACACTTACTAAGAGCTCTGAGTTCTGCTTATGCCAAGTTGAATGGCAGGGATGAAAATGAAATTCGTAATCATGTAAATGGGGAAAAAAACCCTAGTAAATGTCTAGTTTATAAGCGAATTGAAACACGTTGGAGTACTTGATGATGACTGTCTCGAGCTACTGAAAAAGCGGGCGAATATATTCTTTAGCAAGCTCTATAAGGAAAAATTATCTTCTTCAGGAAGAACTGGAAAGAAAAAGGGGATCCAACATCAAGCAATCCACGATCTGTAAGAAAAAACCCATTCAAGTATAATGAGATAGTCTGTTCAAGCCAGGATATGACGGCTGGCTCAATAACAAAGGCAGTATAAGCATAAAAAGAATAGCCTCTTCAGAAGAAATTCGTAAAATGACCGATCTCCAAAAAACACTCTCTACAGGATCCAAGGATACTGTAGATCAGTCAGATGGAGGATTCACTATGAGGGTAGAGTCACTCTCTACACTTCCAAATTTGACAGAAAAGCCCTCACAGGACGAAATGGCTATGTTAAACAAAGAAATACCTAGTTTGACAAAGGAAATTTCTTCAACTTCGAGACATACTAACTCCAGATTCTATGACAACTTCGAGGAGTTGGAAGTCATAGGAAAGGGAGCTTCTGGAGAAGTTGTTAAAGTTAGGTAAGCCTAAATTTAAGAATTTAATATTCTAGAAACAAACTTGATGGAAGATTCTATGCAGTGAAGAAGATACTGATTCACCAGGGACATAAATTGGCTCGTATCATGAGAGAAGTACAGACCTTGAGTCGCCTGCATCATCAGAATATAATCAGGTATTACCAGGCTTGGATCGAAGAAGCCCCGGAGAATGGAGTAATGAGAATATCTGTTTAATATTTACTTCTTATAGGATTATCATGCTGATGACTCAGACTCTGAAGAAGAATCTGAAGACTACCAAGAGGACTCATGTCCTTTCAATTTGTCTTCAAGTTTGGGGTGGGGTAATATGAACATTTGGAGAATTTTATTTCTATAGATTCGTCGACACATGATAAAGATGGTGATTTCAATCACACCATTGACTTCTCAGAGAGAAAGATGCTTATCCTCTACATCCAGACCGAATTTTGTTATAACAATCTTAGGGCAACGCTCTCAGATAAAAAGCAGGATAATAACACAATATGGCGTCGCTTCAGGCAGATATTAGAAGNATTAGCCTATATTCACTCTCAGAAGATTATTCACAGAGATCTCAAACCAGAAAATATCTTCTTGGATTCCAATGGAGATATCAAAATTGGTGATTTCGGTCTCGCGACCAAATTCATTCAAAACATTAATGCTCGACATCATTCTAAAATTAAGGACCTTCTAATGAATGACAATTTGACAGAGAAAGAACTTAACAATATTGATCAAACAATGAACGTAGGAACCTACTTCTATAGGGCTGATGAGGTTGATGGCAAGGAATCAACACAGATTTCGAGTTACAATGAGAAAATTGATGTGTTTTCGCTGGGTATTATCTTTTTCGAGATGTGGCATCCCTTCGCAGGAAAGTATGAAAGATTCAAGATCCTTAAAGAGCTAAAAAATAAAAATAAGCTTCCTAGCAAATTTGAAGTTACGCATCCTAGGCAGAGTAGACTGATCAAGTGGATGCTTACCAAGGACCCTAGAGAGCGTCCTACCGTGAAAGATATCTTGAATAATGATCTTCTTCCTCCCAAAATAGAAGATGAGTACATCCAAGATATCATGAAGATCGTCTCTAATCCCAATACGATTGTGTATAAGAAACTAGTTGAGGTCCTCTTCAATCAGAAAGCCCCAAACAACACAGTAAAGACCACCTCTCCTTGGGAAAGTCTCTACACAAACAGCCAAGAATTGTTTGTCAACCTCATTTCCCACAGACTCTCCAATTATTTCAGGTACATGGGTGCTTTGCCAGTTAAAACCCCTAATTTCGACACCTACTTCAACAAGAAGAGCTCGAAACATAAAGATGGCTATGGGCTCTATGATCATGATCCACGAGTCCCCTACCTCAATAAAGGAGGCCTTATTGAGACTTTGAAAATAAATCCACGACAAGAATTCAAAGAGCTTATCAAAGGTATCAACTCAAAGTTCTTGGTCCTCAATTTCTTGAAATGCTACGAAATCTGTGACATATATCTTAACGAAAATTCCTCAGATGGTCTTTCAAAAGAAACAGTATTAAATTTTGACTCTATAAATCTCGTTGATGAGTACAGAGACACAAATTTAACTGAAACCCTATGTCTGAACCTTACCTGCCTTGAGAGACAGTTCAATTCATATTCAGGAAACCCTGAAGTTAGATGGTCGCACGCCAAGATTAAATTTACAAATATGAAATTGGTCTATTTGTTCTTCCAGGCAATTAAAGTGACACATAAGAAGCATATGGTAGAGATGCTGAAGCTAATTATCAAATATTTCAAAGGAGAATATGATCAGCGGCAAACCAGGGCAAAGATGCAGGAGATTATTCCTTCACTTACTGATAAGACTTTTGATAGAATTATGCAGTTCTTCAATATTCGAGGGTCAATTCTGGAGTGCAAGAAACAATTGGAGGTACTAGTCTTCAATAATGAGGTATTTCTAAGTATATTTTAAATCAATTTCTAGGCACTTATGACTATTTGCAACCAAATAGAAAATATGTTCCAACACATTAAGGAATTCTACGATACATATAGCGGCATCAGTAGAGATAAATCTAAGGGCGGGCCCTGCCTGATCGATTTCGAGCTGGACCTCTCGCTTCTTGATCTGGATTTCCTGTTCAAGTCAGGCTTTTATTATGAAATTCGATATCGAGATCCTAAATACAACACCATAGAGACTATCTCCTATGGTGGCTGTTATAAGATCAAGATACCGAAAGGAAAGTCTGCAGTTCCTTCCTCAGAGCCACTTGAGAATAGAAAGGCCGTAGTAGTAGAGGAAGGAGCCAAGCTTGACAAGCTGATTTATGACAAAAAGGTAGTACATTGACTAATAATGGCTGATTGATATTTAGGAAGCAGCTGGGTTCACAATACTTATAGACAAAATATGTCGAATAACATATGGAAACATCATTCGATCCTTCCAGAACGATCAATCTTCCAAGCTTTCATCCAGTGTTTACAATAATTACTCAGCTCTGATATGCTCGGTTGGCTTTAATCCTGTTAAGGTAATTTCTTTCTGAATATTTATCGAATTTAAATAGTTAAAGTCAACAATATCAATGCTCTGCTGGCACCTAAAGATCCCCAACTTAGTTTATGTAGAGCATGGGGAGGCGACCTCGCTGGAAGAGCAGCTTGAGTTTGCTGACAAGCTGGAGATAAATCTCTCAATTATAATAAAAGAAAAGGTAATCTATTGAGTTCAAGCTCCTAAAATTCTCAAACATTTTTTTCTTATTTGACTTGCATAATTCTAACATTCTTAGGTCTACACTTCGAAGGGAAAGATCACAGTGAGAGTCAAGAAAGATAAAACAAAAACTGAGAAGGATCTCAGTATGGAAGAGCTAATCCAATTCCTATCTAAGTCCTATAAGCCTGCCTAAATTCCTCTTGCATCTTACGCGATAGCAGTCATCACTCATCTCTTAGTTTGTTTATACTTGGTGTAATTTTTTGTGTTTTATAGCTGTTAAATTTTTATTTGATTTTGAGTGTTTTTTATTAATAAACTCAAGTCAAATGGGAAATGAGATCAATTGAGCACTTGAGTATTGAGCTAATAATTTAAATCATTTAAGTTCTCAAATAACACAATCTCTAATTTTTTTATAATTCATTCTTGCCTTTTTAATTAATTTCAATCTTCGAAGCCCAGATAGTAACTCGCCATCTTCCTTTTTTCTTAACTTTTCAAGTTTTCTTCATTTTCCACTATGGAACCAATAACTTCTGAAATTCAGTACACAAAAAACCCTACAGCTTTATCTGAGCCTCAGAAACGCAAGAAATATGCCCGTAAAAAGGACCTGGCCAAGCCCAGCAAGCTTCCTCCAGATTTTACAGAGTCTGCTTACTTAGGTTCACTATCTTTTTCGCAAAACTCATTCGTTTTTAGAACTTAACTCAGAAATCAACTCAGATCTTATCCACTATACTTACAAACTCGAATACGAACTTGCTGCCACTAAGAAGAAACTCAAACTTCAAAGAAAGAAATTTAGACACCTCATCCACAGGTAAAATAAGAACCCACCCTATCTTAATTCGAAGTCTCGCCAAGTACTTTGACGCCAAGGGAATAACCTCTCAAATGATCGACGAATGTAAGTCATATCCTAATTTTCTAATTCCCAAAGATACGAAAATGATCGGAGCCCACGCTTCTCAAGACTCAGACACTGAGTCTGACTATCAAAAACTCTTTACAACACATAAATTCCAGGTAGTTGAGGATACCTCTAACACAGCTCATATCCTGAATCCAGGTCTAAACCAAGTTGGAATTAAAACACAACATCAAAATACTGCGATCCCAACCGTTAAGTCCATTGGCACCGAGAATAGTACTACTTCCATCCCTACAGCTCAGAATGGCACTCATGGAATCGCTACAGAATCCAATCCTCCTGTCCAACCTCAGCCTGAGAAAAAGAGAGGCCGTCCCAGCAACAAAGACAAGGAAAAAGATAAAGAGAAGGATAAGGATAAAGAAAAGGATGGGGAAGAAAAGAAGAAGCGTAAGCCCAAGGAGAAGAAGGCCGAGGAATCCAAGCCCTCTTCCCAACCTTCTAGCCAACAAACACCCCTTCCTCAACAGATGATGAAGCCGGATGTTCTTCCTGGAATCAATAACTTCTCACCAGTCAAAGACCCCACTTTTGATAAGCTCAGAAAGGTTGAAGAAACCATCAGCAAATACGAAAATTTCAATGATTTGGTAATGCAAGGCGGCTTTTTGAATAGTGATAATCTGAAGAATTTTGTCAGCCAAATGAACATGGGAGACCCCATGAGAAGCTTGGCAGCTTTTACTCAGCCTAATACCGGTAACCCACCCTTCCCTGGTGCAGATGAACAACAGCTTGCTTATAATAAATTCTTCCAGGACATACTTAAGAATCCTAGTCTGTTAATGGGAAATAGCGATAAGGGAGGGATGATGAACTTCTATCCTCAGAATTTTAATAAGTAGAGCAATTTTTGGGAGTGTATTTTCGTAAAGATATTGAATAAAATAAATAATTATTTTGTATGTGGGCTTCATAATTTACCCTTTTATGAGGTAAATCTAGATATATGACATATATATTGACAATCACTTTCAAAGAAATGTTAATTTACAAGAAATTTATTACAAGTTCTTGTCTCAATATTCATAATTCTCCTTATTTCTATCCTTGAGTCCATGCAACATACTTCTGGCCTACAAAATTAAGATCCAACAATTATCATCTTACCTCTACGAGCTTGTCTCTAAGTTTCATTTTTGGTCCTTGTAGGGCCTGAATAATTTGTTTCTCATCATTTTCCTGCTGTTTCATTATCTCAGAGGATATATCAGTGGGTTGGAAGGTGATTTTCTTTACAGATCTTCTCTCTCCAGATTGCATGGGAGACTGGCTCAGCTGATTAGCTGATCTAGAAGGCTTAAGTCCGTAGTCATCTTTTCTAGCAGAATTGCTTTGATAGGTTATCTGCCTATCATAACTGCTATAGGCATCGCTTTGATATTGGCTTCCATATTGGCTCTGGTAATTGTTGAGCTGACCAAGGCTTGATCTAACATTGATGGGAGGGCGATTTGAAGAGTAATAGGCTTCAGTTTGAAGGACGCTAGTCGATTAAATGGAATTAGGGAAAAATTACTAGTTGTTTTCGGCCATTTCTTTGAGTTTATTTTGAAGGGTTGCATTGATCTGGACTAAGTCATCATATTTTATCTTGAGCTCGTTGTAGTCTTCTTTATATTTTGTGAGGTTCTTCTCGAGGTCTAGTCCATACTCAAATCTTCTTTTCTCAATTCTTTCAAGCTGGATGAGCTCCTCTTGGAGTAACTTCTTTCTCTTTGTGAAGATAGAAATCTGAGTCTGGGCGTTCTGGTATTCTTGTCTCTGTCTTTCTATTTCTTTTCTCATCTCAATAATCTCAGAAGAGGATCTATTTCCCGTCTTCAGGCTTGCTTTGAGCTCAGTTTCCTTCTCCAAAAGGCTGTTCTCGAGGTCAACAACTTCCTTCTCAGCTCTGTTAATTTCAAATTGGAGCTCAGTAATGTCCTTGAGCAGTTTAGAATGATCAGGGTTGGCAATTGAGGCACAGATCCTAGGAGATAAATTGTGAAAAAGCAGATTCTTACACTTCTAAGAGCTCTTCTAAGTGTTTCTTTTCTCTATTAACAGCCATGAGCTGGGCTTCTAGGCTCTTGGAAGTTTGAGTATCAGATTCTAATTGAGCTCTGTTATTGCTGGATTCAGCCTTAGCATCTTCTAAGGCGAGTCTAAGTTGGCTATTGATGTCCTTAAGCTCGTCAACCATGGTATTCAAGTGGGTGTTTTGCTGCTTGAGTCTGCTTATCTCCTTTTCAAATCTGCTTTCACTACATGATTAAAGAAAATTTAACAATATAGATACTTATCCTGGAGAGCAATAATACGTTCCTGGAGCTCTTTCTTCTCCTGTCTGACAGTATCCAATTGGGCCTTGAACTCCTGATATCTATCTTGGTTTCTTCTCTCAGATTCGACTGAATTTGAAATTTGGGTTCTGAGATCATCGTTCTCTTTTTTCATTTGCTTGGATTCTTCCTTCATTTTGAAGATTTTCAGAACATCCTTTTCAACTTCTTCAAGGAGCAAAAGGAGCCAGTCTTGAAGGAAACTACAGGCCTTCTTGTAGTCTCTCTTGAAATCGTCACTTCTCAGTCTAACGAAGGAAGTTGTGAGCATCTCTCTCATCTTGACTGTGCAGTTGCTTAGGAAATGACCGGCAGTGGTTGTGTTCTTATGAAGGTCTTCAACAAAGGCATTCAAAATTGAGACAAACTCGTCCAAAAGACCTGAGAATAGATCTTCTCTTTCCTTATAGCCTCTGTTTTCAGCTGCCAGGCGCTCATTTTCGTTACTGAGTCTTTCATTTTCTTCAGAAAGCTCCTCAATATCTTTGTGGAGATCATCCACGTTTTTGTCTAAGTTCATCTTTCTTTCCTTGAATTGTTTAAGTTCTCTCTGCAAGTGTTGAATTTTTTCACGAAGGTTGTCCACTTCATCTCTGAGTTCCTCATTTTCGGTTCTTAGAGCATTGTTGTCCGCCTCAACTGTATACACAGCATTCTCAAAGTTTCTAATTGAACTCATAGTAGTAGTTATTTTGTTCTCATATTCGTACAAGCTTTTGTCTTTTCTAGACATTTCCTTAGCAATTTGCTTATTAGCTTGTCTTAATTCATTGATTTCTTGCTGGAGATTGCTAGTCAGTGTCTTGAAATTTTCTCCTTCCTTGGTCTTGTACTCAAGTTCTTGGGCAAGCTTCTCCAATTGCTTGGTTGTGCCAGCAAAATTGTCCTGAATAACCTCATATTCGGTCTTGAGCTTTCTATTCTGAGCATTGAGCATAGCTACTTCCTTCTCCTTGGTCTCTAAGAGGTTCTGAAGGTGCCTGATCTGGTCATTCTTGACTTCTTCCTTCTCATTCTTTTCCTGAATCTCTTTCTCGAGCTCATTAACTTTATCTTCAAGACGGGTATTTTTCATGCTGGCTTCCTCCAATTGTCCCAAAACTCTCTTATGCTCAAATTCTAAATTGTCAAGATTGGCTTGAAGATCGGCATTTTCTTGCATAAGCCCTTGGAATCTCTCCTCATAGTGTTTTCTAGTCTCTTCTTCAATAATTTTTTCTTGAGCCAGCTCATAATTTTTCTCATTTTCAAGGGAGTAAATCTTGAGCTTGAGAGTTTCTATTTCAGCACGGTTCTTAGACAATGCCTCTTCGTTTTCTTTTTTGTTCTTGCGGAGGAGTTCGAGTTCTTGTTGATGGAAGTTTGCTTCCTGTTCAAGTCTTTCCCTTTCATCTCTCAAATAGCTGACTTCTTGTTCATATTCGGCGCATTTTCTTTCGAGCTCTTCCTTCTGCTTGTGCAGATCCTGGCTCAAATTCGCTATCTTTTGTCTTTCTTTTTCTAAGATTGAGACATCCTTTCTGGCTCTCTCATATTCTTCAGCAAGCTCTTGGAGTTTGGCTTCAAATTGCTCATTTTGAGCTCTGAGGTTTTCGACCTCAGATTTAAGTTTTTCCTTTTCTTGGTTGGAAACCTCTTCTTCAGCGAGCTTGTTGTTAAGAAAATCAATAAGACTAGTCTTTTCCTCTTCTAGTCTTTTTTGTTCTTCTCGGGTGCTTTGCAAAACTCTGACACCATTCTGGATATCGTCTGCCAATTTTCTTCTCTCGTCCTCAGCTTCATTGAGATTTTTGTTCAGTTTGGCATTTTCTTCCTCAAGTTCCTGCAGTCTGGCTTGGAGATTGCCAATTCTTTCTGTTAAGGCGGCAATTTCTTGGTCAGCACTCTCGCATTTCTTAAGAAGTTGGTCGTATTCGATGAGAATATCAGCTCTTCCAGAACTTCTAGCTCTGTCAGCCAATACTCCCATGGCTTCAAGCTTATTCTCGAGAGCGTCTTTCATTATTTCCAGCTGGGATCTCTGAGTCTCTGAGGCTAGGACTTCATTTCTAAAATCTTAGCTATACACTCTCAGATCTCTTACCTTAAAGTTTCTCTGAGTTCTGCATTTTCTTCCTCGAGTCTTCTGGCCTTCTCACGAAGTTGTTGGATCATGGCAAATTCTTGCATTGTTCCCTGTCCTATAGGAATTACTTTTTGATAATGTCTAAGAACCTCTCTGTCTCATATTTTGGTGAATTTCCTCGATATATCTCAGATTTTCTGCAAGTTCCTTCTCCTTATTTTGAAGTTTAGCTCTCAATTCATCTATTTCTCTTTTCATGGAAGTTAATACATTTCTATCAGAGGTCACTGCTGAAGTCATGGCAGTTGAGGGGCCTATTCCATATGTCAATATTCAAATTGGATTTACCGCTCGGTCCGGCTAGCTTGATCACGTCCTTGAGATTACCCACGCTGAAGGTTTCTCGCTTGGGTTTGGCGTGTCTATGCTCATTGGTAATGCTTTGCCTCTCAGAAGGGCTTCTAGAATGGACTGATCTCTTAGTGCTTAGTCTTTCAGAGGATAACTCTGTTCTGGAGCTTTTTCTTTCACTTCCAAAGGTTCTTGCCTCGTTAAATTTGCCAGTGTTGAGGTAAGGTGGCCTGGAGAGGTTTTCGACATTGAAAATTGAATTCTTCTTTCTGTTTTGGGCAGCTTTTAAAGTCTTTTCATTTTCACTACCACTGTAATAGGTGTCTGTGTTTTGAGTCTCGATTCTAGTTGACAGTTTTGTTGACCCAGTTGAGTTGTATGTAAGCTGTTGGGGGAGGTCGTGCTTTCTGGGATAGTTGTGGCCATTGGAGTCCATGGTTGGGAATGATGGATCGCGCAAAGTTAACTCCATATTACGACTATCTTTGGTGAATTCAAAATCTACGGTCTAAGAGGATAAGAAGAAGAGAAATAATTGGTACAGATTGGTGAGTCTCGTTGTGAAGATATGGAGGATGGTAATAATTTTCCATTTAAAAATGTGCAGTTTAATTTGAAAATAAAGAGCAGTTATTCAGTTTTGATCTCTTTTTAATTCAACTAGAAGAAACTTGGAACACAAAGATGTGTCTCCTCATTATTGAAGTCTGTCAATGAATTAAGCTTATATCCTAATAAACCATCTCAAAAATGCTTTAGCTTTTCCGTAGAAAGAATTTAAAAGCAAAATAATACATTCAAAGTGGAAATTGAGACCCGATCAATGATATCATATCGGTAGGATTTATAATAATTACCCCTGAGTTGCCTGGAAGAAAGAGCCTGAGTTCAAATCCCTATGAAATGAACTTTTTGAAAATGCTCGGAACTCAGAATTATATTATTTTGAAAGCCATCCTTTTCGTCTCCAATTGCATCTATTTCAGCTTCTAAGACATCCCTTCTCTTCAAGGGGCTATAGCTTAACTGGAAGAGCAAACAGTTTCCAAAACTGTTGTGTGAAGGTTCGACTCCTCCTAGCCTCTCTTTTTTCTTTTTTTTCCATAACAATATAGTAACCGCTTCTCTGTCTTCATTATAAACTTCTTTGAATAGACCTCCCTCCTTCTTTACTTCTTAACTCAAAATGACTGTTTAGATCGCCTTTCTTGGAAGATGGGACTAAAAAACTTTTAAACGAAAATATTGATAATATTTCCTTAAATATAAACGAGCAAAATGTTTAAGCTCTTCAAGCACGCCAGGAGCTTTTCATCCATCGAGTCTATTCCTAAAACTTTGAAAAACTCTCACAAGGCTGCTATCTTATTAACTTCCACGGCTGTCGCTGGGACAGTCTTCTATTACCATGATTACTACCATAATAATGTTCAGGCTGCCCCTCCCACTCAAATCCAGTCAGCTCATCAGAGAATCCACAATAGTTTTGATGACTTCAAAAACAAATACTCAGTAATAAAAGCTGACGACCAAACCTATGAACAGGAAGTGGTTGAAATCCTCAAGAGCAAGCTTGAATCCTTAGAGGTTGACAAATCTGCTAAGCATTCAGATATAGTGACTGTCCTAATGTTGTTGTATAGTCATCTGATGGCCATGCCTGAAAAGAAAAAGGCTGCCCTGGCTTTCTATGAGAGAGCCCTGGATCTCCAAAGCGAGCAAACTAAGGGAAGAATTGAAATTTTAGATAAATATGACGATATTGCCTTAATGGCCAGACGATTCGATTTAGATGAAGCTATCCGCCTTAATTTGAAGGCAATTGAAAAGAAACAGGCACAGTTAGGAAAAAATACACCTTTTGTGGTGCGCAACTACATAAATTTGGCTGAAATCTATTTACTAAAAGGCCAATCTGACAAGTCTAATGAATATTTGAATAAATCCAGGTTTACTATGGAGTATTTCGACAACGATGAAACAAGATGTGACACTTATTTCAAGGAATGCCAGAACTTTAATAGTGTTAAAGAGTACTATTACTCCAATGAATATTGTGAGAAGACTCTTGAATGCTTCCACAGATATGACAAGAATGATACCAAGCGAAAAGCCAGATGTGCTGAGACTATAATTGAAAACTCAGTCGCCTTGGAAGATTACGAAAAAGCACTTAATTATACCGAAATCAAGAACGAATTTCTTGATGGAAAGGATGAGACCTACTACAAAACTAAGGGTAGAGTGTATATCGAAATGAGTAAGAAGTCTCAAGCCAGTAATGACATCCCCAAAACTGTCGAATATCAGACCAATGCTGCCCTTGCATACGAAAATGTGCCTGGAGAAAGTGAGAAATTCCAGCTCTACATCATATACAGAAATCTTGCAAAGAATTTGAAGACACTTGGACATAAGGAGAGAGCGAAGGCCATCCTTGAGAAGGCAAAAGAAAAGTCAGTTTTCCCTGACACCGATGAGAGTATACAACAAGAACTTAGAGAGCTTGAATCCAAGCCAACTGGCCTGATTCTCGGAGCTCTTGCCGCTATTGGTGGTGCTACTTATTTCCTCTTTAAATAATATTATATTGTTGTAGTATCTTAATCTTTAAATAGAGATAGCCATTATGTGATATTGATCCAATTATCTCTAAAATTTGGGGCCAATCTTAAATCCGGAAAAGTACTTTAGTGAAAGTATTATCAATATAGCTAGAATTCAAATTCATCTTCAACAAATAATGGCTTAAAGATACCTCTGTGCATGAACGAACCATTCATAACGAGATATCCTAAATCTATGTCTACACATTTCAGCGACTTGCTGTCTAATATTGCATCCTTGAAAAGATTATGATTTCCTGAGTCATAGGTTTGCCCAAGTTTGATCTCAACAATTAACTTAGCTAAATACTTAGAGGAGATAATGAGGTGTGTTAAAACTTCTTCTAGCCTGGGAGTTCCTGTCACTTGAAGCTTGTTGTTAGCTAAGGAAAGATATTCTAAATGCTTAAAACGCATAGTCTTCTCGATGAAGGATTCCCAGAACTGCAATTCAATCTTTTCCTCAACTTTCATTAAAAGGAATCTCATTTGCTCTGGAAGAGCATCTAATAAGTTTAGCAATGATTTATAGTTCGTAGCTTTTTTAGCTTTGATTCTCAGTTCAATCAAGTTCTGATGAAGGTTAATTCTGTAAGCATCTGGGAAGCTTGTAGGCAAGATATCAATCGAAGGACCAATTTCAGAAAGGTTCAGGCTAATAGATTTGAGATTTGCAAGTCGAAGAGAATCATATATGAGGGGAAACTCAATATTTGCACAAGCACTGTTCAGTCCTTTAGAGAGCTTTATCAAAATGTGTTCAACATTTTCGCTGGCACTCAAAAGCTCTACAAAAAACTTGTTAATGCTTCTCTCTATGTTCCTGACCCCTCCAGCAACAAGCTCAAATTGTTTCAGCTTCTTCAGACAGCGAAAATGACTAATGATTTCTTCTTTTGCTATGTTGGCGTCCTGACTCTTTTCGACAAGAAGCGGATGGAACACATCTCCAGTAAGCACCATTTCCAAGCGTTTTAGATTTGCAGGTGGCTTGAAATTCTTCCAGAAGTCTTGATGCTGAGGTACAGTAAATGATTCATTATTCATGCAGAACTCAAGATCTTCTAACCTATCTAAGGTCTGTAAATTCTTGAGGAAACCAAAGTCTTCCTTTTTCTTGAACTTATGGTCACCCGGATTGATATTAGTATACAAATGTTGAAGACTTCTCAACCCAGGGAGGAGTTGAAAAGCCGAAATGGTGCAATCTGGACTTAATATTGGGAAGCCAACAGAGGTTATAAGGTCATAAAGAGGAGAGTAAGCAGATAATTCTTCTGCTGAACAAGTAGCAATCATGATATTGACATGTTGTTTGCTGAATTTACTTAGAATCAATTCTGCATGCTTAGGATCCAACGATGGGACCTTAATATAAACTCTCTGTAATTTTTTGAATCTATGAGAATGAAAAGGAGAAATATGATTTTCATCAATTAGAATGACAGAGGTTAGATTCTTCATAGCCTCCATATCCTTGTAATATTGAGTGGAATAAACTATACAAGCCTGCTTGAAGAAATATTTGAAAGTGTGAGTCTTGTCCATAACCCTTTCATTATTGCTCTCGAGAACAAAATCACCACCTTTGAGATTCTTTCCTTGAAATTTGATAAGGTTAAGGGCCAGTCTTAATCTCTTCATCTCATTCATATCATAGTTAATCAAGTTAATACACTTAACAACTTTAGTCTTGGATAAATGAGAAAAAGCATTAAAGTATGGCTTTAGATCCTGTCCTTCAGGGTTACCAAGACGAAGGAAAAAAACATGCTTATAATGTCTGATGTTAACTGTCTTGTATTCAATGCTTATATAGACGTTGAACTTGATAAAAGGTGGTTTTTGTTTGAACATATTGGGTTTTTTCAATAAATTATAATCGGAATCAGATCTATAAATACCCGGCCAATCCAATCAGATTCTATTCTTAAAGGAATTTCCTGAGCTCTTTGGGACCAGAGAGTCTGTAAATAGCCTTTCAACACTGAAAATTAACAGCTTTCCATAATATAAAATTGATAATGATTGATCCTTCTTACCTAAAGAATCGAGTATATCTTTTGAAGACTCAAATGAAAAAGAATTTTGATTTTCTAAAATAGTTGCATATTCTTCAGCAGAAAGGAGTATCAGAATTGGGAAAAAAAAATTCATAACACTTAAAGAAGTTAACAATTTGGCTGCTTCTAGCCTGACTTATTAATAAACATGTTTTGTTAAAAACCGATCTCTATCTGGCAACTAAAGTTATCCAGAAAAAGGCAAAACTGAGATTTAGATTGACCTAAGATCAAAGGCTAATCTGAGAGTATAATCAACTTATTAGAACTTTTCGAATTCTTTCATTTATTTTCCAGAGACATGAGTTTAGTCTCAATATTTTTTTTGGATGGAAATCTGAATAACGCTTCATAGTAGGCTATGGGCCTTATAGGGAGTAAATTTGTCTTCTCTTGTAAGACCATCATAATCCCAATAGACTTTATTAAGGTAGTTTATGGTACTCTGGTAATCAATACAGAATAAATAAATAAATATTCGATTTATTCATTAGAATCTGAAGAGAAAGGGATCTTATGGGCGAGATTATATCCTGCACGAAATCAGAGGATGACTACGTTCGACAGTATGTCCATACCTTGAGGAAAAAGAAAGCTAAAACAATGAAAGACTCTGAATATTCTTTAAATGCAAAAGTAACACAATATTTACATTTATTCTTACCTTCTCAAGACTCTCAAAGAGACAACCAAGTTCATTTTGATGCAATATGAACAGAAAGGTCGTATAACAGACTATGCCAAATATATAAGAAAGGTCATTAACAACTACAGTGAATTCAAGTTTGCAACCTTTCTAGGAAACATCATATACCTTGCCGCATCCGAAAAATCAGAGAATAGCAATCCTAGCAGCCCAAGAAGTCCCCTCAGTAGGAAAGGTACAATGATTGGTCAAGAACCAATTATTAAGCCGAGATCAACTATGTCGGAAGCGAATTCTCCTGAACGAATTGATACCGACGATGATTATAAGATTTTGGCCACTGGGAGCTTTCAAGACAAGATCTTTAACTATCTTCATATAGAACTATTGAAACGTGATAGTTTCTTTTTTGAAATGGTGAAGGCCTTTGCTGAAGAATTCTCAGAAAGATATAAGGCTTCGGTAGAGAAGTATTATAAGTTATTACAAGATGGGCCTAAGTTTACTGAGCAAGAACAGCGAGAAAATTCCGATTATAAAAGCCAAGAATTAGACGCTCTCTACGAAAGAGGAATGGAGGATGCTCGTGAATTTCAGAACTTTCTCTGTGACTGTCTGCTTGCCTTTGTAAAGCAGATCAGCAGATCAACTCTCAATTGCGATGATTTGCTCCCTTCCAGAGACAAAGATAAGCGAATTGAAAGATTGGCAACAAGAGTTCTCTTTACTAAAAATTCTCTTTATGAAGTGCTCTTTAAACTAATCAGGATCAAGCATTGGGATCACGAAAAGAAGCTTAAGAATGCATTCGCCATATTGAGGGATAATAGTCTTACAGATTTTAAAGCCAGCTCAAGTTTCTGTCTTACGAATGAAGATAGCCCATACCAGAGAGCCATAGACTGTATAAATTATCTGGATACATTTACTAATCCTTATGATAAATATGACACAGTTTTCCGGGTTCGCAGAGAGATATATCATTCAGTAGACCAATACTGGTCAAATAAAGGATCTCAAGAAAATAAAAATAGATTAATCCTTTCTGCAGATCAATTGGTCCCAGTTTTCTGCTATTGTTTAGCTCAGTCCGAGAATTATAAAATGAAGGCTCATCAGGTCTTTATCGAAGCTTTTGTCCATCAGCATCTGCTGAAATATGGAGAAGAGGCTTACTATTTTACTACATTTACAGCTTCTCTTGACTTTCTAATTACTACAGCAGAAAAGACACAAGCAAGACCTAAGGATAATACAAACTAAATAAGACTAAAATTTCTAGGATAAATAGTTCATCTTCTTTGCAAACTCTTGAATTAACTTTGAGTAAGACTTAAATATCTACAATGTGTATTATAGCTTCATTTTGTGTATTTAATTAAATAACTTGATATTTCTCTCGGTTTCTTACATGACTATAATGTACTCATGCTCTCCACTCTTTGATCGGAGGCTAAAGCTTTTTTCTATTTCTGAATTAAGACTCCATTAAACCAAATTCAGATAAGCCATAACTATTCGGGAGCCATTTCTTTAGATGCCAAAGACAGTAACAAAGATACAGGCATCAACAGAACATGGGCTTAATGCATGTTCTGCCTCACTCATTGATCTTTATAGTTCTCATAGCTATGTGTTAAAGGAAGAGTGAAAAATGAAAATGGGTTAGTCTCCTTTATTTCAGTTGTTCAAACAATGAATGGAGATGTAATACGTATACAAAATTGAACAAGGGAACATTAATTTCCCTTCCAATGGTCTCAGTGGACCCAATGATCTAAATTAGCAGGCTTGAGACTCAGCATCAACAGGAAATCCTAAATAATAATAAATTATTGAATGCAATCTTAATTGACTCTGACAGTCTAAATCTTTATACGATGGTTAGATATCTGATAAATGCTTATGAATATCTTCGATATCTCAAAAAGATCTCTGAGTCTCCTATTATGCCTGTGCCAAGCATATACAAAGAAGAATATTGTTAATTTTGTCTAGACCATTATTTGCTCTGGATGGATTGATTGCATGAATCTCTGTAGCTCCATCATAGACTATGAGGAATAATAATTTGATGCCATCTCATCTTTGCTTCTAAGTGGAAATCTTGAGGAGGAGAACTTCGTCAATCTTCTGAACAGAGAACATGAGATTAACGCTGACTTCTCCTTGAAAAAGCATATCTCTTATGAACACTTAGCAGACTTGCTTGTTACATAAGCTTTTGCTTAACCATAAAGACTAATCTTATCGTAATTGTCTTATCAAATTGATATAATTCTTCACAAAAATAAAAAGTCAAAGATAACTCACTTTTTCTGCCACAAACTTTTTAATTTAAAATTGGGATCCTTTTTGTGTCCCTATACTGAGAGATAAATTGTGTGATGGAAATTAGTCTAGATAATTAAAGCTGGGGTAAAGATGCCTTTTGGTTCAATTTTCAAAGTTTGAATAAATTTGAGGCTCATGTTAATGGAAGTTTATAATTTTAGTAGGTCTCAAAATTTTCGAAACATGTCTAAGTTCTGATACCGATTAAATTGCTAACACAGCTTCTTGAGAAATTGACAAGTAAATCATATGATCGATACAGTTCGACTTCATAGGTAAAAAGAAAAATTCAAGATTTTGTTGAATTGATTTGAGGATCAACAAAGATGGTTTGATTGATTCCGTCTTAGAAATCTTTCATCATGGCCTTAGAATCCGAATCATATCGCCGAAGAAATGGGTTTGTGAGATTTAGACTTTTAGACTCATTTTGCGTTAACAATCTTAATTTGATAAGGGCCAGCCTTTGAAGTTAAAATTATTAAAAATATTCCAATCTCTTGAGGTACTGATGAAAAACCTATGCTTGGCATTTCAAAACTCTGCCATGGAAGATTCCTATTGCCAAAGAAAGCAACCGTTGATTTCGATCTTCTACTGTGTATTCTTTTTCCTTGATTTAGTCTCATATTTTAGTTATACCAGGTCACCGTTATAATTAGTATAGTTTATTGGTGGATTGAAGGACCCAGTGATGAAATCTGGCTCACCATTGTCACATTTGGATGGAGCGGGATCTGTGTTTGTGCTTTGTTGTTCCACCAGAAGATATCAAGATGGCTCCCCTGGATAATTATTTTGAATGCAGCATTGGTTTTTAATCTTCTAATCCAGAAGAGAAATGAGTTATATCAAGAGTTCTCAAAAGACTCTATCTTCCTGCTGGGTTATTCCTTTGGTCTCTTGAACCAGCTCATTAAAGACCAACTGCATCATTATAAATATTTCCTTATTCTGCAGGTCATCTTTGTTCTCAGCAAATTTGTTGTTATGGAAGACTTTGCCGCATTCTCCTTAGCTAACTATACAATAATAGCAGTCTTTACGATCATCATCAGGTTCTTGACCGAAAAGAAAGAAAGAGATGTGTTTAAGAATGGGTATTCAGTTGAAGAATCTTTGAGGAGGTTCCAGGACCTTCTCAAAAATTACTTCCCACAAAATATCGTCATTCTTAATCACAGTATCGACAAGGTTTTTTTCAAGAATATGAAGTTCATCAACACTTTTGAGAGCTCAGACATCTACAAAAACAACATTGCCAAGCTCCTCTCCAACCTAAAATACGAAAAGAGAGAGCAGACCAGCTCTCATTCAGGATCTCATGACTTCGAAAAGACCATTGCAGATGAAAATCTGAGCCTATTCGATATACTTAACAGAAGAATGGCTTCCAAAGCTTGGAAAGATTCTCAAATAAAACTTTTCTTGTCCTTCACCGAAGACGAGGAATCTCCCAAGAAGACTTTCGAAGTGACTCTTTTTCCTTTCTTTTGGAATGGCGAAGAAGCTCTGACAATTATCTTGAATGACGTCACACATCAAGAATCTCTTTTGGCCATCAAGGTAGCAGATGATAATAAGGACAAAGTCATGTCAACCATATCTCATGAGCTTAAGACACCTCTTAATGCCTTGGTGGGAATGATTCAGGTTATGGAGAAAGAACCTAAAAGCAGAATATTATCAAACTATATTTCAATATGCAAGACAAACGCCTATTTATTATTGAATATGCTTAATTCTATCCTAGATATACACCAAATAAGGACCAGAAGAATTAAGCTGGAAATGACAGAGTTCAACCTTCACAAGCTCATGCATGACATCGCCATTCTTTATGGCTTCCAAGCCGAAAAGAAGGGCCTGACACTCTACCTTGTGATGGAAGATTCGATGCTCCCAACTCATATTTATACTGATAAGAACAGGCTTATTGAGATCCTGATTAATATTATTAATAATGCCATCAAATTCACATTTGAAGGTGGAATCACAATTGGAGTCAAGACACACCCAGAAAGATTAGACAAAATTCTCTTCTGGGTCTCCGACACAGGTGTCGGGATGAAGCCAGAGAACATGAAAAATTTGTTTAAAATGTTTGGTAAACTCGAGGATGCCAATAACTCTAACACTCATGGAGTCGGCCTCGGGCTCTCCCTCTCCAACAAACTTGTCCAACTCCTGAATGATAATGACAAAGAGTGTGGTATTGAAGTTCAATCTGAGCTCGGAAAAGGCTCAACATTCTCCTTTGTTCTTCCTAATCGTTCAAGTGATGACTCAATTTTCAGTGTGCCTGAAGAAGTACTCGAAAATGAAAACAATGACAGCAGAACAGTCCCAGCAGCTCCATTCAGAAGCCGCAGCTGTGTAAGCATTGGAACACTTGGAAATTTGAGGCTCAGCAATCTCTTTCCACAAAATTTTCCTAGCACTATTACAAATACATCAACAGTCCTCCAGGCAAATAACACCCTCAAAGAGATGAAAGATCCAGGCAGCCCTCTACCAATGGTCAAGTTTCGTAAAGCCGAAAGCACTCCAAAGCTTAGATGGGCAGGAGATATTAATATTATGATTGTTGATGATAATCCTTTCAATTTGCTTGTTGTTGAAAAGCTAATCCTCTCACAAGGATACAATGTGCACACAGCTTATAATGGCCAACAGGCTATTGAAAAAGTAAAATTCCTTGCTTCACACGGGGAATTCTTGCAACTTATTTTTATGGATTGTCAGATGCCAGTGATGGATGGCTATGAGGCAGCAAGCATTTTGAAAGATATGATGAAGAAAAAAGAGATTCCTGAAATTCCCATCATTGCTCTATCAGCGAATGATAGTCAGCAAGATAAGCAAAAATGTTTTAAATCGGGTATGGATATGTTCGTTTCAAAACCTTTGCAGGAAAAGAAACTACACGATATTCTTTTGAAGTACAAGCTTCACAGTTCTTTTGAAGGTTAGACATTTATATTTTGTATTTATATTATTTGTTATACAAAATTTTCTTTTCTTATGGAAAAATGTTATAATAGTGTTTGTACATTGATTGGTATCGTATTTAATAGTTCAAGTCAGAATTTAACAAAATCCTTGGTCTCTTACCTAATTGTCTTGAGTTTTCTATCATTTTGAGTTGATTGAAGTCAAATTAAATAAAAATATAAGATCTAATGTTCAGAAGAAAAGGATTATCAACAACATACAAAGCTCTCAGAGCCTTTTCTGAAGTCAACAAGCCCAACAATGGCAACGGAAACAACAAGGGTACTCCTTCTGCTCCTCAATACAATGAATTGGAATTCGAAGCTTTCAAGTTCAAGCATGAAAGAAATAGTCTTATCTATGGTTACACACTCCAAGAGCTCTACGGTAAAAGATACGGACTCAAGCACTCTCCTGAAGTCCGTAGAGAAATTGCTAAGGATGATATCATGATGTTCATTGCTATCTTCGGAACCCTTGGCTTGGCACTTGCCAGCAGAGAACAATTTTATGCTGAGGACAAAGCTTTTGAAGACTACCTTTACAGTGATATGAACTACGTCCGTAGCAAAGATACCCACAATAGAGAATAGATTCATGATCTTGTATGAGCATTGGACCCTATTATTGGATATTCATGTATGCTCAACATTTTCTTATGAAAGACATCATGTACTTTCAAATTAAAAATGAAATGAGAATAGTAGTGATAACCTGCAATTGCAGGTGGCTTTGTAATTAAGAACTTCGTACCTTAGCAACTAAGATAGTGAAATCTTCAAATCAAAATGAACTAGCTTGAATTTCATAAGCGTGTTGAAATCTGAATAGCCAGCTCAATCTTGTGAATACTAAAAGCTAACAGGTAAATTAAACAAAGGCTTCAGGACATTTCTTTTTCAGCAACTAAAAAATAAAATCATAGATGGTATTATTTAAACAGATCAGCTATGAATTAGCTAATATCAGGGATATCTTCCCTTATTTTATCCTCCTATGTGTATCACTTTCATGGTTTTGGTCTTTTTAAGACGTTATATAACTTGTAAATAAAATTAGTTGCTCTGATGTATAATACATTTGTTTGGGAGAAAAAGCAGCGAGAAAAGCAACTTGAAGAAGAGAGAAGAAAGAAGGAAGAGAGCATTAAGGCTCGTCAGTCAGGTAGGTTTTACTCGTTATCATATTAACTATCTAGAAAAGAATAGCAAATTACGCGATATTTTTGAGAAAAAGCTTGACAAGATAATTGAATATGTAATAGGCTTCTTTCCGAATTTTGATGTGTATAGAAATTGGTAAATCCTCTTCCTGAGATCAACAACTTCGTTTTGAACGAGACGTTCTTCTTAGAAAGGAATCAGATAAAATATAAAACCAATACGACAGGTATTCTGGGCCCTCCTTGTTTCAGAATGACTTTCAATGCATCCGAAAAACAAAGAATAGCAGTAATATTATTTTCACGCTTTTTAGTTCTTTAGAGCGCTATTGAGAAAAATAAAATCCTTTCAACAGAATATACTCCCAAAAAGCCTCATCAATTTAGAGACCGAGTTAAAGCCAAAGATATAAATCCTCCAATGAGGTTTGCTCGTCCAGATATCCCTCCTCTTCGATCTAAATCAGTCTCTCACTCTAGACCTAACAATACTGCGTTAAACATTTCACAAGCGAAAAATAGCATAATGAAAGAGACCATTGCTGAGGCCAGGAAAACTGTTAAATTTGCTGATAAGAGTCAAAATGAAGAAGAGGATGATGATATCGAGTTTCCTGCTGTTGTCTCTTCTATTATTTCAGATTCAAGCGATGTACACGTGACTGGTATAGAAAGAAAATCTCCATTCAAATCCCTTCAACAATATGCAAACAACCGAAAAGGTAGCCTCTTATTTCTCTGAATAATTTGTTAGAAAATACATATCTGGCAGACAATACATTTTATCTCCAGAAGGTCCAAGAAGTCTACTATCCAAAGGATAAGCCACCTAAGAGGAGAATAGTCTTTTTTGAGAAAAGGACAAATGCCAAGGATTCTGATAGCAGCGATAACGAAGGACCTGAATATGATTATGATGTTGATAGTGATGCAGGATCTATTGATGATGTCATGCTAGAGGGCGATGCTCAAGTCGCTAAGAAGAAGAGAATTGATAAAAGAAATTTAGACAGTAAGTTTTTATGGTCTCATTTAATAGCGTTTTAGAAGTGATTATTCACAACCATGTTAGAAAGGGCTTCGCAAAAGATGTCCTATCTAAGGCAAATGCTGTCAAACAACTAAATACTACCGTGGATATGCCTAGAACTACTTTTGTACTATCTGGTCTTTAACTATGAGTTTTTAGTTTTTATGAGTTAAGTATTATTCATAGTTATTTGATCCAAATCAATTCGTTTTAAAACTAAGTTCTCTTAATTTAATAAAAATTAGGTTTTCACAGAAACTCTCTCCACCTTATGAAAAAACAAAGAAATATTACTCTGCAAGCTGATGAAACTTCGACAGACCACTCCTCAAATCACCCACAATCTGATTCAATTTTAATTCATGAAGACCAAGATCTACTAAACTATATGGCAGAGGATCATATTATTCGTGGTCTTGAGAAATCAGATATTCCAATTGAGAAGCGAGCTCTAATCAACGACCCAACTTACTTTCAAGAATTGAGTTTGAGCTTTTATCCAAAGGAGCTGCAGAAAAACCAGGAGCATCTTCATTCGTAAATTTTAGCATAATTTCCCCACTAACCTTTCTAGTCCGAAGATAGTCCCTAAGCTCCCCTTACAGCCTTCCATAATGTCAAGGAGTATCCACTCTATCAAGCCACATCAACATGGATACCAGGTCACACCCAGACAGCTTTATGAACTTCAAGAGTTAATTAACAGTATCAAGGAAGAGGGCTCACCCGCCCGTAGTAGTGATGATAGTCAGGTGGTCGAGAAGGGTCTCCTGAGTGCAAGGAATAAGCCAAAGCCCGTCAGACCAAAAAATCATGAATTTCATGCGAAGATTGAGAATTATCATGCACCAACTTCAGTCAAGGCTTTTACAATCCGAAGAACGAATATTTTTGTAGATAATGATAAAACTCCCAGGTCTAAGGCTTCAAATGGAAAGACGGCTGACCACAGTCCTAAAAGTGTAGAGAATGAGTCTTCAGTGATTATTCACGATGACGCTGAAGACTCAGAGTTTAAGGGTGTGAGCCAACCCAGTTCTTTCCGCTTGAAGAAGATTGTCATTCCTAACAGAAATATTGAAAAAAGTCCTGAAATAAAATCACCCAGATCCAAAATTCTAACCCAAAATGGAGACAGATCTCCTACCAATGAAGCTACAACTTCGCCAACTCGTTCTAAATTCTCACCTAAAGCTAAAAATGGTTTCCATTATGATCCATTTAAACCTGAGAGAGTCATTTTAGTTGATTATGGTCAGTCTCCTCATAGTCCTGCCGTGCTGCTTGAGAACAAACCTGTTCGTCCAAGCAATTCGAAGGCAGAAGTTAGTCCGAGGGAGAGAAGAGTTATTCAACCTGAGAAGCTAATATTATTCAAATAAACTAAAGAAAATTTTCCCTATTCACCTCTTCTCTAGAGGCCTTTTCTTGAACAATCTTAATTTTCATAATATTTTTGATATTTTTGCTTGATATCATTTATTGAGTATAGTCATACACTATATTTTATTTATCTATTCATACATAATTTATGTCTTAATTATCCCTTCTAGTTATTACATATGAACACGATAAACATCAGCCCCCCTAAGAAATATTCTCTTACCAAAGTCTTTCACCCTTGCCACTTTCCTTTCTGAACTTATTAGGAAGTCTAGGAGGATACATCCAGAAATCTCCCCATTTTAATTTCTTGGCAAATTTATATCCTCCCTCTTCTCCATGAGATTTAGCAACAATCCTTCTTTCAAGCAAACCAGCTGTAGAGCAAACATCAATAATCATATGTCCCTTTCTTTTCAGAATTTTTCTGATAATTCTATCCCAGAAGAAAGATCTCTCAGCAGGAGTAAGAGCACTTTCCTTACTTTGTATTGTTCGACCCTTTTTGACAACTAAATATGAGAACTTTTCATAGTCAATAGTCGGCTGACTAGGCAGCTTAGCAAAGACTTCATTAGGGTATTTCCCAATTGGTTGTTCAAAATTGCACCACAAATATTTATCCTTTGCCAAAGGACACTCATTATGATGAGGGCAAGGGGCTACAATATTAGCCTCATCTCTTGATTTTTCAATTATCCAACGTCTAAAATCATGTACGAATCTAAATCCTTTAGGAGAGCCTGGCTCTACCATAATCATGAGACCTCCGGGTCTTACTTTGGCCCATAAAGCATCGATAATCATTTGCCTGGCTAGAAAGTTATATTCTGTGAGAAAATAATACCTTCTGCTCCATTAACTTCCTCTAGGACATGCCCAATGTAGACAATATCAAAAAGTCCATCCATATCGTGCATATTGACGATACGGGCCAAGGAATCAAACCATACAATATTCTCGATATCCTGAGTCAAGAACTTGCCAAGCTTTCTCATGGGTGTGGCAGGCTCAATAGCTACTATTTTATGGAATTTTTGATAGATATCTTTAAAAGCATAAGATGCAGAACCTAACAGTTTAGATATCAATTAAAATTTTGTTACCTAGGCCAGCGCCGAAATCAAGAAAAGTTTGGGGTTCAAAATCAGGAAGTCTATATCTAATTTCAGTAATAATTCTACAAGCAACTCCAAAAGTATGAGGCATCTTCCTTTGAAGATAAGCAAGAGCCATATTTTGATCATAAACTAGGCCTTGATCGGCTTTTTTTTCTGGACTTATACTCTCTGCCTCTTTTTTCTTTGCCTTTTCTCTTTTCTTTTCAGCCTTTTCTTCTTCTTCATAAGAAGGAGCTTCCTCATGTCTTCTCTTTTTTCCCAAATAAATTAATGCTTGCTTTGTTTCAGTAAGTTCTTCTGTGTTGGCGAATGGCTTTGTAACTGTAAGATCAGTTGGCTTTTCTGAAGCATGTAGCACTTGATATAATTTGACATATGCTATTCCCATCTTTCTGACTTCTTCATGAGGGAATTTACTAAAGACTTGATGACATCTGCGAAGGAGTTCTTTTGGGAGATGCTGGGTATTAAGATAACATTTAGACATCCATTTATCATCGATGTCTTCTGATTTAGGATCCATACGATCTTCTAATCTGTGTTCATGTTTTGAGATTGTCTTCTTTTCTGGTTTAACCTTTTCCTCCTTAGCTTCCTTTTCGGTTTTCACTTTTCTTGGTTTTTTTTCGAATATGAGATCTTCAGGTGTTTGGACTTTTTCATCATGTTTTTCAATTGCTTCGGCTTCTTTGAACTTTTCTTCAAAAGTTTTCTTCTCTTTGACTCTCCTTGCAAAACCGAATACAAATGTATTATGGAGGGATTTAACTGGGAGAGTCTGAAAAGGAACTTTGAAGACAGAAGTTAGTGCTTTTTTGAGCATAAATAAAATTTATTTGTTTTAGATAATTATCCTGATAGATTTACTACTATTGTGGGCTAAGCCTTCATCCCAACAATGTATCTATTTTTAAAAAAATTTAGGTAACGTATTTCGATCCCATTAACCGATTCCCTATGAAATTAAGGCTTTCATTCAATCTTGCCAAATTCTAAAATGTAGAAATCTTTAAGAACTCCCGATTTATAATTCTGTTTGGACGAGGCACAAAAACGGGAAAAGTTAGTGAGCATGCCTGCTTTAATTATACAAACAAACTCCTTATCAACACAATGAATTAATAATCTTACAAGATTTATGAATTAACCAAAGATTTAATCTCCAAAATCCATATCTGAAATGGCAAATGCCAATGTTTTCTTCTTATTCTTTGCATCATTGGTCTTAATTTTTTTCTTCTCCTGAGCTTCAAACTTTGCAAGCTCATCCATCTCTTTCTTCCTCTTTTCTTCAATTAGCTTCACCTTGTTGTCTTCATAAAAGTGAGGAGCCAACTCAGTAAGCCATTTAGGGTCTATACTCGAAACTTCTCTCATATAAGTCTTTCCTGTCCTTACAACCTACACTTTAAGATCACACTTATAGGGATTTACCTCATTGAAAATGACCCAATCAGGGAATATAGCATTCATGACACTATGAGGATGTAAGTATAATTTCTCTTTTCCTCTAATACTTCTGTAAGATCCATCGGGCTGTCTTTGAGCTACTTTATCAAAGAAGCCTGTCACGACACATTTCATGATGGCTTCAGGATCATCATCTGAGGCTACGATAGGAATCTTATATTTCTTCATGTATTTGACCAGCTGCTTGTGGATCTGAAGAGCAGCTTGCATCGATTTTTCATTAATTCCATTCTCTTTACACATTCCTTTTCTATTATTCTCATTCTTTAGATGCTCATATCTGATAAATATGTTTATGAGGGTAATGTGATCTCCTTCTTTAGCACCCAGCTTCTTTTTAGCTTTAATAACGCTTCCAGAGGGGCTAAAAATTCAGGATAATTAGTTTATTTCTTACGCTGTGGCAAAGAAGATATTTTGAACTGAAAGCATAGCTACCAACTTTAAGATTTCTTCAGAACAATTGAATTGAGGTTTTCCTGAGAGTTAGAGTGTAAAAAGGAGAAAATTACCAGAATTTATAAGCAAGACTCCCAATCTTGGTTCAATAGGCATTTCTGCTAATTTCCATCCAATATCATCAGTCAAATTTCCATTCTTATCGATTGCTCCTAAACTGTATAGAAGTTCTAAAGCCCTAAATTTATGAGTTGGATTAGAATGGCCAATACCTCACAAAGCTTTCCTCAGTTGGCATTGTCACATATTCAAATTTCATGATATTTCCTATACCCAAAGCCTTCATTTGAAGAATGACGTTAGCTAGATTGCTTCTGATAATTTCAGGAGCACTATTAGGATATAGATTCTCAAAATCCTCTTTTGTACAAAGACGATAACACTCTCCAGCTAAAAATTAATAGAATTTTGAATAAAAGTACATCTGACTCTTCCTGCTCTACCTGCTCTCTGATTTCCAGAAGACTGAGATATGGGTACAACAACCAAGCTTTCATATCCTTTGATATAGTCATAGTATTTGATTTTCACATAACATGAGTCAATCACATACACAATTCCATCAATGGTCACACTTGATTCTGCAATATTGGTTGCCACAATGAGTTTCCCTAACGAATAAATTAATATTCTTATTGCATACTTGTATTGTAAGGAGCCTTGTTGAAGACATCCATTTGGGCCTGCATAGGCATATTACCAAATAGAGGAACACAAAATAGCTTTTTTTTGGATTTGATAGTATGGGAAAGGTTATTTATCATTTCAATAAAAGTGTCAATTTCTTCCTGACCTGTCAGAAACACCAATATATCTCCATCAGGTTTGTTATCATGAATCGCTAATGCTAGTTCTGCTGCTTTTGTTACATAGTTTTTGCAAGGTTGTTTCAAATAGTAGATATCGACAGGGTACATTCTTCCTTCGATGGTGAGAATCTTTGAATGGAAATTATGTTTCTCATCCTCAAAGTAGGTTGCAAACATTTCAGCATTTAGTGTTGCAGAAGAAACAATGATTTTTAGTTCAGGTCTCTTTCTTCTTATTCTATTGGATTTAGCAAGTGTAAAGGATGGCTTACTTCTTGAGAAGTCCCATAATAATATCCGAAAATACAGTTCTTTCATGTATATCATCTACCATAATAACAGAATATCTGCTGAGCAAAGGATCTTGCATCATCTCTCTACAATTTTAGAGTCTTTGATATTCTCAATTACCTGATCAGCATTCCATCTGTTAAGAACTTAATCAAAGTATTTGGAGAACTCTTATCATCAAATCTAATATGATATCCAACTTCATTTCCTAAAGTAAGATGCATTTCTTCCGCAACACGCTTTGAAACACTAACTGCAGCCATTCTTCTTGGTACTGTGACTGCAATACACTTCCCGCCGATCGCATATCCAGCTTCTACTAGATATTGAGGGATTTCTATTCTAATTAGACTGTTTTTTATAACTTTTTACGGGTTGTCTTTCCTGAACCAGTCTCCGCTACAATAACAGTTGTAGAATATTTCTCAACAGTATAGAGAATCTCTCTTTCTAAAAATAATCAGAGATGATTCTAGGTCTTTTTTACTGGACTTCGCTATTGGAAGATTATCTCGACTCAAACCCATTTTATCATAACCTACAAACAGACCTTCCTCTCCTGCTTCTATATCCTTGAACACGCTTGGGTCTGGAAGTTCTCCTTTCTCTTTTTTGTCTTTGTACATTTCAGGAATAAAATTTTATTCTGTAAAAGATTCAAATCTGAATATACTTGCAGAAATAGTTTATATCACATCAATAACTATACTATAGATATGTATCTAAAGTTAGAAAAATCGATGTTTACTAATAATTCTCATAAGATCTTCATATAACACAGGCTTCTTTAGGAAATAATTAGCTTTGATATTTCTGTTTGTATCAAGACATTGTTGAATTATATTTTCATCACAATATCCACTGATCATAATTACAATAGATTTTCTGATATTATTCTTCTCTTCATATGACCGAATCCTCCTCACAGCCTCCTCTCCATTCATCATAGGCATGTCATAGTCCATTGTTACAATATCAAATTGTTGCCCATTCTTATGGGCTTCTTCATAAAGGGTTACAGCCTCTAAACCATTTACTGCTGTTTTATGATTGATTTTAGCTGTCTGCATATACTTGACAATAATCTGAAGATTTGGCTCATTGTCATCAACAGCGAGAGCTTTCAGTCCTCGGCTTATCGTAAATTCAGGAGAACTCTGTGGGAATTGTCGAGGAATGGGTTCTGATCCAATTGGAACAGGAGAAGTGACTGTAGGTATACACACAATAAAGGAAGTTCCAATACCCCTTTCACTAAAGACTCGAATGTCTCCATTCATTTTCATTGTTAATTCTCTTGAGAGATAAAGCCCAAGCCCTGATCCTGCTTGTTTTACAGAAGAATCAGTGCTGACTTGTGAAAATCTTGAAAAGAGTTGAGTTAGATCCGATTTTGACATACCACAACCTGTATCATTTACGATAATTCGTAGAATTCCTCTTCTTTCCATATTAAGATTGCTTGCGGGAGGATAAACTCTGAACTTTTTGTCTACAGTCTGCATAAAATAATCCTCGTCATCCCCAAGATATAAATGTGATTTGAGATTCTTCTCAAAAATTCCTTCATCATTTTCATCATAAGGAATGGGTTCGAAGAATTTATCTGAAACAACAGCTTGTCCTTCTAGCCAATCTAACTTGATGGAAATTTTTCCTTTCGCTGTAAACTTGACTGAATTCCCTATTAAGTTTAGAAGAATCTGAGTCAGACGGTAGGAGTCAGCCTTTAAGAATACGGGAAAGTCCTTAGCAATTCTCAATGTTCCAGCTATTTCCTTCCGCATGATTAATCTCCTCGAAATTCCCCAAACTTTTTCGCATACGTCGAAGATATTGCAATGACCCATAGTTACTTCTAGAGTACCCAGAGATGCCTTTCCACTATCCAAAATATTGCTTATTAAATGTAACAGCATCTCACCACATAGTTGTGAATCTTCTAAAAATTCCCTTACTTCATTCGATAAGTCTTGAAAAAGAGCTAGTTGGATATTTCCTAACATAGAGTTTAGGGGATTCCTCAATTCATGGGAGAAGCTAAGGAGGAAATTGTTCTGCTGGGAAAAGGAGTATTCAATCTTCTTTTTTTCGGCAGCACTTTTATAAAATTTCTTAAGTCCCCTACTATAAGTCCAAATGATAGTGAATATTAGGCAAGAGCAGATTGTGATAACAGTGATGAAGGTATCAGTTATTTCGAGGATATTCATGCTTTGAAATTGAAAAGAACTCATTTCAAGAAGTCTTGTATTGATGAATGCTATTCCATACCCCAGAGTTATTATAGATAACACCCAGTTTTCACACTTAATCAATACTACAATGGGCAACATAATGCAGGCACTCAGAGCAAAACTGAATCCTCCCTCACATAAACTAGCGAGAAAGGGATATATTAGACTATAGACAAAGTATAGCAAGGAAGAGCAATCAAAGTAGTTTCGACAGGTAATCAAAAACAAAAAAAGAAGACTGAGAGAGATAATAAGATTGCAACATGAAATATGAGGAACCATCAACTTGTCGTATTCGAATAAGGTAACACCATATATTAAAGCAGAGATGATCCAAATTAAGGTCTTCTTGTTATTTTCATAACGAAGTTGCTTCTGTACGTCGTTTAGGTGGGAGGTTGTAGGATATAATAACGAGTGTAAAATTTTCTGAATCTTCATCTTATTTAGTTTATTTATTTTATTTTCATGCAAAGCTTCTAATTCAAAGAAATTTCATCAGAAGATTAAATAAGCATTTATCCCTTAACAGGAATGCAATCGTTAAACAATAAGGACTTGCACCTATCATAATTGGTAGAAATCTATTTTCAATGTCATACCCAATTTTCTAAATGAAAAAATTTGTTTCCATCAACTTCTTTCAAAAGGAACTGACTCTAACCAATTATTGTCTGCTGAACATGCCTCTAGTCTCAATATTGAGAGATTGCTTTTTTATTCTTATGGTTTCGTATTTCTTCGATAAAAAATTTTCTAATTTATGGATTTTTCTTGAGAATTTTGAAGTTTTTGATTAAATATCTGCAAAAATTATTACCTTAGGAAAGGAGAACAACTTTATGATAATATAATTTTACCTTAGGATATTGTCTCTCTTGAGAAAGTTTTCCAACCAAAACAACCTTTCAATATCTAGGTGCTAAGTTTCGTTAAGATGTGTATATAACCTTCACAGGAAAGGTGGTACAGAATTTTACCAGAACCTTGTTAACTCATTTTGATTATTAAAACCCGAAAAATAGATTTGTGAAGTTATAAAATATTCTACGGAATGAATTTTGTGCAGGATACCTGAGAAGAACTGATCATAGGATTCATCTCCATTCTAATACTTGAGCATCAAATAATTCTGGTAGCAACTGAGATAAAGCTATCTTGCTTCTATTATTGCTATGAAATAATCTACCGCTTTACTAGCGCTTCGCTGTCTTGAATAAAGTATGGGTTCTATGGAATTAGTATAGAAGTATATCTGATTAGAGTTACAACCTTGTAATATACATTATAGAGAAAGACAATTCATATTGATGCAGTAATTGACTAAATTAGACAAGTGTTGAGCATGGACCTTCATTCTTCATCTTTATGAAGACAATATAGGAACAAACGCTTTCATACTTACAAATTTATATCTCTAAATTATTAAATTACATATTCGGGTCAATAAAACTTAATATATAAAGAAGCTATCTATGGGAGATAAGTACAGGGAATTCGACCTTTATTATGAGGTAGCTACTTTAAGTTATTTTTAACGTCTATAGAGCTCTGATAGTTCTGACTTTGATCCTAAACCAGAGGATCAGCTCCAGGGAATCTCGTCCATGTTTGAAACATGTATTTAATATATTTTTCCTCTAAATCCTTAGTTCCTCGATTTGATTATCCTCCACTTATCTTTGAGGGAGATTCAAATGGGTTGAAAGACGGGGAACAAATAAAAGCCTGGGGAGGACTAGTCAATAATATTCTCAGTCCATTCGCACCGAAATATCCAATCTATGATCATACCAAGTTCATCCCAGAGCGTATAAAAAATGAATATACAGCATATCGTGCCAAGAATCACGTTTCTCATGAGCAAAATGTACAAACAAAACCATCCAAATTGCCTCCAGAGAATGCAGCAATAGCTCAACTAAAACATTTTGGCCATTTTAAATTTCTGCTGTTCTCTCCTGGCAAGGAACGTCATGCAAGATATGTCATGACCAAGCTTAGGAAAGACGCTGGCCTTTTAGAAGAAGAAGCTCCTAAATCCCAATCAAGGATTGCAACTATATTAGAATCCTATGACCACCAAAAGAAATTTAGCAAACTCAACTTTGAAAAGATGAAGCAGCAACAAATCAAGGACTCATTACTAGAAATAAGAAATAAGTTCAATCATAAGATTCTGCTGTTTCCTGAAGTTAAGGAGGAACAAGTAAAAAGAAGAAGTTATAGCATTCCTGCTTTGCATAAACTATCCAAAGAAGAATATCTTGCCAAGACTATCATTTTGGATGATCTTCAGCAGGTTGCAGAACAAGTCATGGGGAATATTTCTCCTGTAGAGTCTCCAGTAAGAATAAGTAATACAAATGACCCAGCCAGCCTTGAAAGGAGGAAAAGGAGAAAAGAATCCAAGTTCTTAACCAGTAACAAATAAGATATTTTGGTAACGTGGTAGAAATAAAAGGACAACTACCAATCCTAAGAAGAAAAAGTTGCTGTTGCAGTGACTGCAAAGCAAATAAGAAAATGATTAGAGCAGGAACTATTGTGCTCCCCTCAGAATTGGAAAAGATCATCAAGAATAAGTTCAGTCAAGGAAAAAAAGGAATGAGCTTAGATGATTTGGAAGCAAAACCGGTTAGGACCCTCAGAGCCACCCTGGTCAAAGCACAAACATCGTACACCTTCAGTCAATTATCCTGAATTGAATAGAAAAAAGTTAATTGATAATACAGAGAACAAAGATGACCTCATGAAATTCAAGCTGGCAGGAGTGGATAAACCTCGTAATTTCATAATACCAGCTCCTTTAGAGACTCCACTTAGAAGGCAGAAGAAGTTTCTGACAACAAGCGATGAAAACCAACCCAAGCTAAATGCTACTATTGGGGACCCAAGATTTGAAACAATTAAAGAAGTGCCACAGTAATTGTAATCTACTGTCAAATCTTATGAAATAGGGAATCACCAATTTTAATTAGAAAGAAGCTGCATACACACGTTGGGATTAGAAAACCAACAAAAAAATCTGAATTAGTATCTATCAACTCTAATAGAACACTACAAAAGAACGAATCAAAAATTGATTTTGAACCTAATAGAACCTTGCCTGATGCTTATCCACTTCTTTACCCATCCGTTTCTCCTAAGGCCAATCAGCTCCTGTACAAGGGAGTAATAAAGAAGCTTTTTGGAGGTGACGGAGTAATAAAAACTGAGGCTTCAGCTGAAGATAACTCTGACTTTATCGAGGAAAAGCCTTATGGCTTGTCTATCTTGAAGCTGAAAAAGAAAGTCTCCAGGAAGGATCTTCTCAAGGCTCTAACATCTGAAAATGGAAGAATAAAAGTTCCCTCTCGGAATCGCCACAAAGAATCTTTAAAGTAATATCGAACACCATTCTTTTAATAGCTTAGATCAAGGATAGAGAGAACATACCTAAGAACTCCTAGCAGTAATATAAGGACTCCGTTATCCCTGACAACAAATAACTTCAGAATCCGTACAGACACATCGTTTAATAAAAAATTAAGAGCTTCCTCTTCATCTTTCCATCTCCATACTGAGCCATCACTCCGGTTAAAACCCTCTACAGCCACTACATCAAACGCTGACCTATATCAAACTGCAGGCTCAGACAAAATATTTGGAAATCAAAGCCATTTATTCCAAATCAAACATACAAGTGATACTGGTCCTTCTAATCATTATAGCAATGGACACTCTAAAACTCTAGAAGATATGAGTCCTCTCAAAATAGCAAAACCTACACCCAGCAAACTCTCCTCTACCTCAAGTAAACTAAAAATAAGAATTAGTGGAAGCATCAATAATTCGAAAAGCCTCGCAAAGTCAAGTTATGGACTCAGACTAACGACTGATCCAGGAGAATCCTCCAAAGAGACTCTTGAAGATTACTTTGGAAAGACTAACCCTTCTGTATCCCCAAAGAAGGGCAAGGGGTCTAAAGGAGTTACATCACCCAGTGCCAACAAAGAATTTAACATGTATGGAACCAAGATTGGAAGAGTTGTTCCAGAGATTAAGAGGAAATAGAATACATTAGTATTAATGTAAATTATAGTATATTTTATAACATTCTTTTTGATCGAAATCAGTGTGGAAGTTTATTGAAATATGATTTATATCTTAAAAATTTCCAGTCTATTACCCGCTTTACTAAAAGTACTCACTGCTACAGTTAGGATTCATAAAGGATATAATTTATCCTCGTGAAGTTCGCTAATTAAAAACAAATATATACAATTCAAATTTAAAATTATCGCGTTTCTAATACATGTATCTTGGAAACCAGAACCGATGGAGCGACGGAGCCCTATACACAGGTCCCCGTAGAGAACAAGCAGCTCCAGCATATCCAAGTAAACAGAATATTATCCTGTTTTGATATTTTAGACCAAGGTCAACCTAGAATATCCGATCCAAGGAGAAGAAATGAGCAAAGACTTTATAGGACCCCACAGGCAATTCCTGAATCAATTGAAGAACCTATTGACCCAGGTCTAATGACAAATTCAAAAAAGATTTCCAAGCCCCAGCATGATTTTCATAGCCAATCTACATCTGCCACCACAAAAAATTTCTCTCATATGAATTCTTCAAATCGTAAGAGTGATAGTTTTGTCCATAATCGACCTTTCGTGACTAATGAGAACATTCATCCAAATAATCAACAAAAACAGCGTTATTCTTACGGAAGCCAGGGTGCAGCTGGATCACAAAATCCCATTCTAATTGATGAAGAGGAAGAGCCTTCAGATAAACCTAGAAAAACTCCCTTTAGTGAAATCATACAGACTCTTCAGCAACAAGATAAGAATTTAACGGAGGGTCCAAATTTTAGTCAACTTGCCTCCAAAAGTGACAAAAATATGAAGACTAACTCTAACGGAAAATTTGAGGAACAAAAGAATATTGATGGCTCAGACCAGATGAACCTCCTAGTCTCTCTAATCCAGTCTAAATTCATGAGCCAAAAAAATACTGACACTAAATCCAATACAAGCAAATCTGATACTATCTATAATACTCCCATTGGCAATACTTCCCTCGATGCAAGTGGTCAATCTAGAGCTAGAAAGATACTCCCTCAAGGTATAGATCTTCAACCCATGCGAATTGAAGTATCAAATCAAAAGCCTTTTCAGTCAGGGAAAAGAACTATTAACGAAGAAGATGATGAGTTCTTTGATGCTAAAGAAGGGAATTGGGATAATCATTCAGTCAGAGGTTCTGAAATTCAAGATGAGCAGACTCAAAGAACTATAGAATCGATATTAGGGAAGACTCCGACTTCTGAGAGTTCTACTAAAACACTTAGAAGATACCCAAGTAATACTCCGACTCCCAATCCTCCTAGAAATTTCAACACAAATATGAACATGAACAATAATGGATATAGAATGAATGGAGCATATCAAAATAATATACATCCAAATCCAAACTTTATTCCACAACCTCCTAAAACTTTACCCCCTCAACAAAATGCTTCTCCCACGGCATGGCAACCCGAAAATAAAATGGAATCAGAAGTCAAGCCAGTAAACGGACAGTTTGCTAGCTATAGTTTCCCAAAATCACAGAAAGATGAGATAGAAGAGATCTCTTCTATCGATGAAGAAGAAGAAGATGATGATGAAGAGGATGAAGGCGAAGTAGAAGGAGAAGAAGGTGGTCTTGATGAAGAAGAAGTCTCTACCAAAGAACAAGGAGCCGATAAGGATGAAGATGAATATGACGAGGATGAGAGTACAATTACAGAGGAGACTAGAGCAAGTACAGCAACTCCAATTCATCAAGAACAAAAACCGATAACTCCCTTTATTCATCAAAGAGCAATTCAGCATATACCTCAGCCACCTCCACAACATTTGAAGCCCAAGATGGAACTGAATAATACCCAGGTTACTATTCCAGTGGTGGCCACTGGTGACCAAGTGCAATTACAAATTCCTCCTAATATAAATCCCAATATTATGGGAACGCTGCAGGTACTACAGCAGGTACTTTCACAGAATGCTGGTGGTCAATTATTGCAACAGCAATATAATAACCGAAATCAAAGCAACTATGGATATAACAACATGCCTATGAACAATAATCATCCAAACCAACGAAATAATTATAATGCCACTAATTACAATAATGCTTATATTAACAATAACTTCGCTTACAGCCAACAACCTCAATACCCTCAATATGACAAAGTACCAAAGCAATATTCAAATTCTGCTTCTCAGCATAATAGCTACGGAAGTGAGAGATCTAGAAACTTCGACCATAATCGATCAAATCCAAATTACTCTGCAGGAGCTAAAAGGGAAAACTTTGGCTCCAACAATCCAAACAAGAAATTTCTTAAAAAAGGGAGATACAATAATGAGCATAACCAGACTCATAATCTAAAGGAAGAACCTCTTAAAACCTCTGAAAACCCTGAAAAGTTGCTTGGGATGTCTCTAAGTGAACTTGGTGGATCTAATGAAAAACCCAAAGATTCCATAACCAACTTTTTAGAAAGAGGAAATACTAATATGGCAAATACCAATTCTGAGCACACTTCTAATGAGGAAGCTAAGATTGAGGAGAACTGGGAGCCCCTCTATTCTGACAAACTTGGACTCGAAGAGAAATATTTAAGCAAGATTGAATCGCCCATTTCTAAAGTATTCAAACATTGTGTGCACAGCGGAGAAAATCTTCCAAAAGATATTGGGAAAAATATTGATGGGTTTATCGAGAATCTGAAAAGGAAAAAGGAAGAATTCTTTTATCTTCTGAAAGAAGTACAAGGCATAGATCCTGAAACTTATTTTGATGGAATAGTAGTGCATGAACCTTCACCCAAGAAGCAATCGGCAACTAAGTCTTTCATCAAAGCTGCTCCTAAGAAAGATGATCTCATAGGAACATCAATGAGTATCGAAAATCACAATCTGTTTCATTCCTTTGGGAATGATGACAGGGGATTCAGAGCTGTCATGAATACGAATGTGAGCCAAAGCGAGATTACTCCAGAATTCATTCAAGCTACTTTGGAATCAGTCTGGGGAGATGTTCAGCTAACTGAAGATGAGATGTTATGTATCCAGAGTATAATAAATAGAAGACCATGTGTTTACAGAACCTCAAGACCTTCAACCAGATCGATTATCTATCAACTCACAGCCAATCTTTGCTCTGGACTCGTCATATACATCCACTCATCCTACTTGCATGCGATTGAAGAAATGAATAACATCCCAAAAGACTTATCTCTTGCTGCCGCTGCCATGAATAGCATCATCATGCCAGATAGGTTTGTAATTACAGAACAGAATATTGCTAAAGGAGATGTTAAGTTGCTCTTTATCACTCCTGAATCCCTCATGAATCTCAATCTTTCAATCTTATCTGAAGTTGCTTTTATCTGCCTAGCCGAAGGTCAGATCATTCCCGACAATTCATCTGGTCATAAATCTCAGGCCTTAGAGCTCTTCAAATTTGTCAAGAAGACCTTCCCAAACACTCCAATTCTATCCCTAGCTAACTATGCACCCATGGATACTTGCAAAACTTTGTGTGATACTATGGGCATCGGCTACAATTATTTATTTCCAAATTATATTGGAGAAGGGATTGAATATCCTTTAGAGATAGTTGTCACTCAGGATGAAGACAGATTCAAAGCCCTTCAGTCCTTGTTTAAAAAGAATGATTCCTGGTCCTACGGAACTGTAATATATACTAACAATAAAAAGACTGCAGAGGAAGTATCGTACTATCTAAAACAAATTGGAAAGCTTTCATTTCCTGGCTACAAAAGTGAAAAAGACTTAATTGATTATTTGACAACCAAATCCATTGGAATTATAGTTGCAACCTCGAGTATTGATCTTGGACCATATAAAAGTGCAATCAAAACTGTGATTCACTTCTCACTACCAAAGAGCCTCGAAATTTACATTCAGGAGATCTCTAAGTACAATCCCAAAGAAACTCAGTTCCGCCTCTTTCTTCATGAGGAGGATTACTTTAGGACTAGAATATCATTTTATCACAACAGAGTAGAACTTTTCCAAATAGAAAAACTTTTCGAAAAAATGAAAGATGCCCAGAAAGAAGGCCAAGAAGAAGCCATGAGGATGATGATCAGAAAAAAGGACATGCAATCCAGATTGCAACAAAATCCGGTTATTGGAAATATTTTTGCTGTGGACAATATAGTAAAGACTAAAGAACATCAAGCTGTTGTTCAACAATCTGTAGAAATGAGCAAAGAATTCCTATATTGCATTGGAGCTTCCCAGCTTTGCCAAGCCTTAGATTTGAAGAAAGAAACTATCCTTCAACTATTTCAACTTCTTGAAGAATCAGGTTCTTGGTTAGAATTTTGTGGGGTTCATCCAAGCATATGTTCAGTCAAAATAGTTTCAGAACTAGGCCAAAAAGTGGCGCTCACATATCCAGTCATAAAACCTATTTTAGACGTGGCTAAACAGGACAAGGGAGGAGTATACACTTTTAAACTTGTTGAAGTGGCAAATGAGCTAAAATGGTCAATCCCACAGGTTCTACGGGAGTTGAATCTGTAAGATAATTTTAGATATCCTAATTGTAATAGACTTCAAGGCGATAAGGATGGAAAAACTAGACATATTGTTATGGATCTTAACGAAGAGGCTTTCTACTTCAAAATCGACTTTACTCCTAACAGCACCATACTCAGAGAAAGCAGCGAATGGATTCTTAAGAGATTTAATGTGAAAGACTTAATCAATATTAACAAGGTAATGATTTTCTTAATATTATTACATCCTTAGCTTGACTTCTTTTATGCTGCAGCAAGAAACTTCGCTTACAAGTCCATAGAGTACATCTCAAAGCCCAGACCATTTTCGACAAAAACATTTAGCAACAACAATATTCAAGTTGAAGGTGCTGAAGGCTCTGTTGATAAAGATGGCCTAACTAAGAAGAATCGTTGCTTTTCAGATGTTTTCAATTCATATTTGAACTTCACTGGTATCATAATTTGATTCTTTTTAACTATTTAGATAATCCTAGCTATGGATACGATGTGTTACTAGCGCCTCTGGATATAAAAAGTTTGATTCCTCTTGCCAAGTTCGAAAGTAGCAAAGATAAAAATAGCATAACAGTACAAAAATAATGAAAATTCATTTAATAATTTTAGAGCGATATTTATCCTCTAATTGGAGAGATTTTAGAAGAATTTTCAATTGACACAACTAATATTGAGAAGGAAAGACCAATCATTGCAAGGCACATTGTTAAGATTCTCCAGGGAATTCCAATGCATTCAGGAAAGAAGGACTGGACAGTGTAAAATTCGCTTAATTATTTATTTGAATCAATTAGGAGCAAATTCTGGAGTAAATTTTACAAATATGATTATGCAGAGCTATATGAGGTGGTTATGGAAGCAATACAAAAATTTATTGCTACAAGGAGCGTTAAGAAAACAAAATTTTAATAAATTAAGAATAGGGTGGCTTTCTTGTGTAGATTAGTGTCTGATATGTACAAATTCATACTTCATAGTGCTTTTAATATATTCTTGTAATATGTCTTTTTCTAATATTATGACGTATTTGACGCATATTTGGCCAAGTCTAAACCCTATTAATATCAGATTTCTTGCAAACAAATAAATTTTATTCATTTTTACTTAGCTCAAGTACAAGATAATGTTCCAAGGAGGCAAGATTCTCAATAATTACCCTAAACTTTTAAGGTCCTAAGAACGCACAAGGCCACGGTCAAAACCCAATCCAAAATTTCGTCAATCAGGTCTTTTTCGGTCAAGGAGCAACAAAGTATTAATCTATTTTAGTTTTTCAAAGCTTTTATAGGCAAAAAATGGAAGGATTTTATGCTAACGAAGAAGGCCCAAAGCAAATGCCACATCCTGAACATTGGGATAAAGCATGGGCTGAAACAGGTATAAATATTTCGTGTTGCCAAAACAATTTTATAGAAAAGCAATTTGATGCAATGCATATCAATCCCCAACCCATGCACATGAATCCTCAAGAAATGAACCAAATGTTCCATGAAGCTTGGCATGCTGAACAGAGAGATATCATAGAGAGGGAAAAAATTCGAGAATTCGAGGCAAGAAAGGCCTGGGAAGAGGCTCAGGTCATGGCTGAGAAAAAAGAAATTCAGGAAATGGCTAACCAATGGATGAACGCATATTATGACCCAGAAGAGCAGGGTCTTGCAGAAGAATTTGATAAAGCTTGGGCTTCAGGTGAAGAAGAGGTGAGAAAAATGGAGAACAAACTTGAGCAAGATGTTATCAAAGATGCTGCAAGTGATATGGTGAGAGTCATGATGGCAGATCCTGACCCAAAATTCCAAAATAGCAAATTCTTGCAATTTTTGAAGAAACTTGAAACAGGAGAATATAAGATCCAAGGCAACGAATTGATTAAAGGTGAGCCTGATCAGCAATCAGCTCCTCCTGAGTTCAAAGGTAAATCAATAGGTAGTTAAATAATTATTAGAATTTGAAAATGCTTGGGCTGCTGAAAACCAGAAATATGAGCAAAGTAAATTTGAAAAACACTCATCTAATTCATAAGATGTCATGGACGAAGCTTGGAAGGCTGAAGAAGCCAAACTTACAGAAGGAGAGACAAAAATGTTTGAAGATATCTGGAAAGGCATGGAAGATCAGTACGATTTGATGTATCAGTCAATAAGATCTTAGATATAAAATAGAAAAAGAACTTGAAGAAGAATATAAAAAAATGGTGGAGCAGTTGGAGAAAGCAAATCCTGAGGATTATGAAAAGATCTTTGCTGATATGTGGCAAGTTCAGCAAGACAGAGAAGAGGTTGAGCTGTATGGCGACATACCTATTGACTATAAATTCAATGAAAATAATCCTTTTGCTAATGAAAAGAACCCTCTGCAGACTACTTTGAACTTAGCCAACCAGGGAAGAACTAGAGAAGCTATCTTGGCCCTAGAAAGCCACCTTCAAAAACATCCAAATGATGTTAATTCTTGGAGACTTCTCGGAAAGTTACATCAAGAGAATGATCAAGATAGAGTTGCTGTTGCATGCTTATTGGTAATAAGAGAAATAAGTCGTTTGATTTTTCTAGAAAGCTATCAAGATCGATACTCAGGATCCTGATACTCTCTTGGCCTTGGGAGTCTCCTGCACTAATATTCTTGATGAAGTTCAAGCTATGAATCATCTCAAGAACTGGATGCTCATCAATAAAAAATACCAAGATATCAAACTTGATGTAGGACTTTCTACTTAACATTTTTTATTGTTTAGCCTAATTTGATCCCAGATAATTTGGTTGGAGTCAGCCTCAAGGTTGAACAAATAAAGGAGATGAATGCCAAACTCATTGAAGTATTTGAAGCTGCTAGGCAGAAGGTTCCCAATGATCCTGAACTTTTGGTATTGCATAAAGAATTCCTCCTTACTTCCTAGACTTCTCTTGCAGTCTTATATTTCATTGCCAGAGATTATAAAACCTCAGTCTTCCTCTTCAACGAAGCACTTAAATATGATGAAACTAACTACTCTCTTTGGAATAAATTGGGAGCCACTCTTGCTCATTTAGGCAGAACTGAAGAAGCCATGGATGCTTATCATCGTGCTCTTGAATTCAAGCCTAATTACGTTAGATGCTGGGTTAATCTTGGTATTGCCCATGCCTTCAAGGGAGAATACCATGAAGCTTGCCAACTTTATCTAAATGCTTTGTCAATGAATCCTAATGCCAAGCATGTCTGGAGCTATCTACAAAATTGCTTTATCTCAATGCGTAATTTAATGTAAATATTTAGTTATTTTGAATAGAAAGATGGGATCTGGTTACCAAAGTCAAGGATGAGAATGTTGACGCCTTCAGAGATGAATTTGAAATTATAAATGTTAATGACCTACCACCTCCAGAAATTGAATGTAAGAAATTATTAGAGCTTGATTTAAGGTTATAGATAAAGAAATGAATGAAAAGTTCCTTCTCAAGGAAGACGCTGATAAATGGCTCAAGGAATTCCAAGGAAATTGATAGCTTTTACAAAGTTTTATTTATGCCTATTTGCTTAGTGTATCTTTTGTTAATGTCTGCAGAGACTTCTTATCAAATAAGCATCTAGAGTGAGATAGTTATGTCTTTTTCTTTTTGGATTTTTTTTGTTGATCCTGATCAGCAATACTAAATAAAAGAGGCAAAACCTAATAAATATATTTGCTTATCAATAAATGCGCTTCACTAAGCAGATTGTAAATGGCTATCTATTTGAAGGTCATATACCAGTAAGATTCCATGTTTTGATTTATCTCTCAGGAAATCCTTTCTTGTAAGAGGATAAACCACTACTCTTCTGATGTTAAAGAATTCATAAAATATATGACTAAAATCATTTCTGAAATGGAATTTGATGAACAAATAGCTTCTTTGTACAAACTAGACACTGTTTGCTTCAAGGAAGCTTTTGAGAAACTCGATAATATGTATCTTGCACTTCTAGAGAAAGGAGATATAACTAATTCAGCAGCCCTACTTCGTATTGAGATTACTATTCACAATATTCTTGACACATCTGATACCGAAGACACTGCCATATTTTTGAAGCTATTAGACTTGTTTAGCACCACTCCTGAATTGGACTTAATTGTATTATTAATCTACAGGAAGTATTACACTTGGAATTGGGAATTTTTAGAGAAGTACAAATCTTGGCTCCTGTTTGTGCTACCATTTTTTGAATTTTTCGCTGGAAATAACTTCAACATGAATACTATGATGGAACTCAATACAATAAAAGTACAATTTTTCCAAACTTTGGATGAATATATAATGAAAATGAGAGAATATCTAAAACTTTGGGATGGCAAAATCAACTTAGATATCAAAGATAAGGAATTAGATGGCATTCTGGATATACTACTTCAAATTAAGAATGAACTAGTTCAAAGGAAGAGTTTAAGCAGAGACGTATATTGTCAATTATTGGGGAAAACATCTTTCTTAGTGCTAATGCTAAGATATATTCTGAAAGAAGATCTCACCTTCTTTAGAATAATTACCTTAACAGGTATATACATCGGAGGTAATTATTACTTTATGATTACCTAAATTACTAGACTGCAAATTAAACACGTATAAAGACTTGGAAGATGACAGATTCAAACCCTTAAATGTCTTAGAGAATCTTAGTATGCCGAGAAATGCCTGGTACTTTCAATTGCAAGCTATCGAAAAGTATCTTAATCGACCAGAACTTACAAAAATTCGGAGACTAGAATTGTGCAAGCTTTTTGAATCTATGCTCATCTATCTTCAAATTGGAGATATGTATGAATACTCAGCATTTTTCGAAAAAGATTCAGAGGAAATTCCTCCTTTGTTAAGAATATTTAGAATAATCAAAGAAAACAAAGACTTATTGGTAGATCAAGAACCTCATTTTCACAGTTATTACTATACAACATATGACAGCATATTAAAGAACCTTGGGAAAATTCTCTATAATCTCTTTAATAGATTTCCCAGAAATGTTCGGAAGCAAACTTCAACATACACCAATCTGGTCCTTCCAGAAGTCTGCGAAATCTTGTCAGACAATAAGGTCAATCCTCGAGTTAAGGTCACATTTTACTCGATACTAATCCTCCTCTTAAAAGATAGAAGTTTTCATATCACAATTGGTCTTGAACACCTTGGATTTTCAACTAAAGAGTTGCTTGAAGCTCTAAATGAAAATTATATTATGTCCTACAATACCGAAGAGCTAGAATTAAGGATGATATATGTCTCACAATATCTTACTAAAAAAGCTGAATGGGATGATGAATATCTAGAAGTCGTCAATAGTTCTCAAATGAATGAGCTTTTTGCTGCATTTTCGACATATGTTCAGATCAGATTACCCCTACTTGAACCCCAAGAGAAATTGATAGCAATCCAAAATTTAAATAGTCTGGCCTATCTCTTGTTAAATGTGGTATCACTGGATTCCGGGACAGAGTCCTTTGTCAAATTTGAATTCATAAAAAATATGCTCGTGCTTTATGAGATGAGAAAGTTTGAACCCAGACGAGTTTATAGATCTGTATCAGTTTTCCTGAAAACTTTCAAGAACCTTTCAAATCAAAAAGAACTTATTTTGAATGGAACTCTTATAAAAGTCCTGACGCAGTTTAGTGATCGAGTTTCCTTTTATTATCGTCCCTGTAATCCGATAGAGCTGGCAGAGGCAACTGCGAAAGATAAGGAAGCCATGGAAACATTGACAGCAGGGATCACCCAGTCCATCATTTCATTAAATTATAAACTAAACAAGATGTGGAAATTAGTGTCCTTTGAAAAGCATACAGATGTTGAATCAAAGCCTTATGAGAAACTCAGAAAAATCTATAGGAAATACATCTACTCTGCCCTCGAAAATGTGCTTTCTTTAATGAAAATAATAGGCTCAACACCAGACATTATTTCGAATACAAGTCTGAGGAATCTCTTTAGAGAAGTTTTCAAGGTGTATTTCCATCCAGCTTCCATCCTCCCTCTAAATCATCAAACCTGGAGACAATTACATGAAAAGTTTAACAAGATAAGTGAAGAGAATGACTTCTTTTATCAACTAATAATGCAGGTCAAAATCGAAATGTTAGCTCAACTTCACGATAGGGTCAAGCTTGACGAAATTTTGGCAAAGATCAATTGCAACAGTTTTATAAATATTGTCGCTGCTATAGAAGGTGATGATGATCATGTTATCAAGTGTCCAATAGAGAATCTAACCAAAGGAGAACTCTCAAAGCAAGGAGTCAAATTGCTGGCTTTTTATTTACAATTAGGGCAATTCTTTTCATCATCTGGCTCAAGATCCTTTCGTATTCAGGATAAGAACGATAAAGAGTTTCTTTCAAATCTAGAGAAAGGTCTTAAATTTATCTTTAATATGGCAAACAAGTCAATGAAGCTGTTGGATGAAGCACAGTATAATGCGGATGAATACGAAAAGGTATTCTATGAATGGGAAAATTTTTTTATTAGAGTTGTTTCAAATGTGGCCATACTATTTGGCCAAATAGAAAGTTGGCCCCCAGCCCAGCCTGTAATAGCTGCCTGTGTGACAGAAGCTTTTATGGAGGCAACTAAATCTGAAAATATCATGTCCATGGGAATTTCTTTATTGTTTATTAAGGAGATCCTATCTGTTTTGGATAATACCTTTAGGAAGAAGCTGCTGACAATATTCTCATTGGAAATAAATTGGGAAACAAGGATCTTGAGATGGTTAAATCAAGTTGTGGCATCATTCTGCTCAAAGAGTCAAAGTATTGAAAACAAAGAAGAAGACAGTGTCCAGAAGCTTGAGATTCAGAAAGAAAGAACTTTGGAGTATTTATTCGAGTTCCTAGACTTTTCGTTGAAAAAGAGAAGGGTAGAACTCAAAACTAGAGATTTTGAGGGAATCCTTGAAGCTGAGAAGATTGATAAGGTTCTTGCTGCGCATTCTAAGGAATTGCAGATGGAATTTCTTAATCTGAACATAGGCTATTTTATTATCAATCAAGCCTTACCTCCTAAACAGAGTCTCAAGTATTTCTGTGGTGTGATAGAGACTGAACACTACTTGGTAAAGACTAATCTAAAGAAAAAGATTGAACAATTGCTAAAAGAAAGAAAAGAACTTCAGGAGTCTATCTTCCTAACACAAGAAAAGATTGAGCTTTACACTAACTCAGGTCATGAATTTTCTATTTTTGATCTCGAAGAGCAAAATGACAACCAAATCAATACTTACGATAATTCGGCAAAGGCCAAAGAACTAAAAGTCAAACTCGTAGGGTTAAAGCTATCTTTGACAGAAATTGAAACCCAGCTTAAATCCCATCAAAAGGATTTGCAAGAAGTGACTCAGTTATTTGAAACCTTTATGGACAAAGCTGTGTTTATTTATGATTTCTGGTTGCACAATTCGAGAGAACCTAATTATGTGAAAGTATGCAGAAAAAGGAACTCCAAGAAATTAAAAAATTTTATTTACTCTTTGTGTATTAGAGAGATTGAGGGCAAATACAACTTAAAGATATCAAAGAAAATAGAGAGAAAAATTGCTAATGAAGAGTTTTATGAACTTAAAGAATTCAAAACGCCAATATTAAATGAGATCTTTATTCATCATGTCTATTTTGAATTGTGGAAATCAGTGACTCCAGGCACAAACTATCTATATACTGACTCAAAATTCCTATTGTTAGTATATCAATCATCTCACTCTCTTGTGTCTAAACTGATAAATGATCCTAAGTTGAAGGATTATTGCAAAGAAATTGCTGATAATTCATTTTGGGGACTCTTTAAAGCCTTCCTACTGATTAGAACCGAGTTCTTTAGAGGATATTTGTCAAAGCTTGTTATCCAAAACCGTAAAGTCGCCAAAGATTTATTGAACAAGATGGTTAAGTGGGTAGAACTAGTGTACGAGACTAATCATATAGTAAAACAGATATTTCCTATTCAACTTCTCGATAAAGAGAATACATTGTTCAACAATGTCATAAGCTTAATGCAGACCATAATTGACTTAGAAGGTCCAACAGAAAGCTCACATTTATCCCTGAACTTCCTGAGTAATAAACTGTTCTATAAATCTTCGGACATTGGAGAAGTCTGGTTTTCTCGTGCAATGCTATTCTTAATGGAAAAATTTATAGAAAAAAGTCTCCCTTCAGAATTATTCATTGAACTACATCTCAGGAAGAAGCTTACACATACTAAAAGGACTCCTGATTCTCAGGCTTGGTTGAAGTACATAGACTCGGATGGTTTTGTTGATGAATGGAATAAAATAGACCAAGCCTTGATGATCAAAGTCCTTCAGAAATTTGAGTTCAAAGTTTTTGAGCCTAAAAATCATTCATTAGACACTGTGCTAGATAATGTCTTTATAAAGCTCCCAACACCAGAGCCAGGTGAGACTGAACTACTTTTGAGAAGAATTTTAAGCTCATTATCTAGCAATGCCCGAACATGCATTACATTTTTGATGCATCAATTTATACAAAATCATTGGTTTACCATTTCACATCTTTTCAGGAAAGCAGAGCGTCATGAGGAAACTAGCAAGGAGATCCTTAGTGTCATATCAGTAATGTCAGTATTATTCCATAACTATCCCTATCTGATTCCTCTCGTGTTCGAAAAGCATGACTTTTCTAAATATCTCGAACAATATCACGACCTTCCATTCTTAAGGAACTTGAATCTAAACGAATTTAAATCTATTAACTTCCTGGAAGCGATTTTTCAGTCACTGTTTTTCACCTTTTATTCGCATCATACCATGATATTCCTAGAAAGTCTCTTGTCCTACACAGGTATCACAATACAATATCAGGGATTCAATCAACCACTTGATATATCCTGTTTGGTCATTAATGAAGTTTGCAGACTAGTTTCGGTTATGTTGGAACAGATTGGCAAGAACCCGAGCAACGAGGCGTACTTTTCAGAATTTATGTTCGTGAACAGTGCAGGAATTCTCTTGACTTTCTTAAGAAAGAGACTTTCAGTCCATTATTCTTCTCAAGTGTATCAGTTCTTTTTTGGTGGAATCAACAGTATCCAAAATGGACTGATGAATGCTATCAGTAAGTTACCAAATAAGCTTCTTCTCCCTTTTAAAGAAGCAAATATCCTGCGTTATTTAAATGGAGCATTGACGACAGATCTAGAACAATTTTATAATGCAAACAACACCTCTTTTGCTGAGATTAAAAAGTTAAAAGAAAAGTACTATGGCGAGCTCTTAGGGGTAGAAGATAACTCTGAGTCACTTCAGATTCATAACTCTTTGTTAAGAAGACTGAAGGATCTAGAAGAGATTGTCCAAACCACTAAAAATTATAATGCTCCTGCACGATATCCTTACTCCAAGGAAGAAAATATTAATAGAATAAGTAAGTATCCTCATTAATGAAATAATATTCTAGATAAAATGATCAAGCTACATCAACGAAAAGAAGAAGAGAGTCTGGCTCTTCGATTCACCTTTGATGATACCATCGAAATTATGCCCGATTATACTTGGAGAGGATCAAAGAACAGCTTCTCATCAGAAATTAAGTCAATTGCAAATTATTTCAATTGTTTGGTTGAACAAAGAACTCCAGAAACTTATGCTCTCAATGACTTCTTCAAGAATTATCCTCTTGCCCTTAAGAAAATGAGATTTGATGGCTGCTTCAATTACAATCAAACTATTTCTGACGATCTGACTGTCAAGATTTATCGTTTTCAATTTGAAAATCCACTGGAACCCAAGCTTGATCGGATCAAGCCTCCAGCTCTCAAACCTCCCAAGACCAAGTATTGTTTCTTTCTCTCTATCTAACTTTTTAGAATTATGCAACACATGTATAAGTATTTCAAAACGACCTCTGAATCACAAGAAGAATTCAAGAACTGTCAAGAACCTATCGCCCAAGAATCCAATCCTATTATCCCTGGATTGATCAAAAAGAATAGTGAAGGAAAGTTGCTTCAGACTCATATCGTTCAAGATACGAAAATAAAATATTTTCTTCATGCAACTCTATCCAGTTGTGAACAATTCAAGACTCTACAAAGCCAAATGCTGATAGCTCTCAAAGAACTCAATGAGCGAATCTTAACAAGTTGTTTCATTCTTCAAGATAATTCAGAAATATCAAAGGAAAAAATCATTCATGATGAAGTCAGTCAATTCCTATCTAAGCTCTCTAAATTTGAGGAGAAGTTGGCTATTTGTCTCTTCAATAACTTTGAATCACTCAAAAATCTGAAGTATGATTGTATGAGCGAAATAAGAAAGGAATATGAATGGATAAAAGCAAATACCTCTGATTACATTAAGGAGTTGAATAACATAAGAGAGACTATCAAGTTCGATGAAGAACCTTGCTATCTTGACAATATCACTACCAAGTTAAAAATTGACGAAAATTTCTTTATAGAAAAAGATATTAGGATATGCAACAATTATCAGTTGGATGATCAGCAAAGTAACAAACTGGAGAATCCTGAGGAAGCCCAAAATAAAGCCTTGATTCTTAAATTACGAAGTATTATACCTATTAGCGAAAATATGGTGCAGGCTGCTTTGAAATTCCTTTATGTGAAGTATTCAAGGCCTATTACCAATGATCACTACTTTGATTACTTCTCCCATATGTGCCTCTTCCCAGAATTCGAAAGCAAAGTCTTTGACTTTTTCTTCTTTTTCCTTTACTGCCCTGAACATATCCCCTTGATAAAAGATGATAGTCCATTCCCACTAAACAATTGCGTTGATCACAGTCAGCTTAAATCAACTACACGAGTCTATTCAACAGTTGTCCAGAATATTTTTGATATCCTCAACATATATCTTGCGGATTCCCCACAAATAATCTATCAGCCTCGAATTTTCCTTGAAGAAAGAGGACTAAAATCTATACAAGAGCTAAAAGTAAAATCTTCATATTTACAAAAAACTTCTAAAATGCTCTCAGTCTTTGATCTAATGATAGGTTTACTGAATATTCCAGAACTTAAATGCCTACCTGAACTCTATAACAAGATTGAATCCATCATTTCTAATGCTCTGATAAAGCCAGTAGAACTAGAGATTGTTGACGATGATAAGCTAGAGAATTTCAAAATGAAAACTAAATCTCTTTCTTCATGGAGCTGTCAAACTATACTTAAGCTCAAGAATGGGGTAGATGTTTTCAAAAATTGTCCTTCTATTGTCTTTCAATGCTCTGAGTTTCTATTCAAAAAAATCAAAAAGACGATTCAAAAAGTTACCGATGTGCTTATTCCTATTAATAACCTTCTGAAAAAAGACTCCAGCACTGGCATTAATCTGAAACTTGACCACCTGAAGAAACTCATAGAAACTGAGCAGGATCTGGAAGATTTGCAGAATTTATTCTCGTGTTTTAGCTCTCCATTCTCCAATTTGTTTCTTAAGAAAGATAAAAATTATATTAAATTTTTGGAAAAGAGTCAACTTTTACTCAAAGAACTCAGTTCAAAAATCCTCACAAATGAAACAGTTCAAGATTTTATTCTTCACCTCTTTGAGCTTCTCAATTATGTTTCGGAATCGAGAACTTATAACAAATCTAATGATGTCAAGAGTATAGTCACTAATGTCTTTTTGATTTGTTTGAATTATTATTGTCTCCTCTGCATCGAAGAAATATCTAAATCTTATGAAGACAATAATACAGCAGAAAATTTTGAGGCACCTCCAAAATTATCATTGATTGCATCCTCAACAAATTCCTCTGCTGAAGAGACTTCAAGCAATTTACCTGAGATGAGCTTTACCTTTTCACAATTAAGAAAGACACGAGAGTTTAATTTCGATCATCTCTTTTCAGATCTATGCCATAAGTACCATCTCCTCTTTAAGACAATTATGTATGTGAAGCCAGGAGAAAGTGAAATTCGAAATGAAGTTCTTATTATTGATAAAAAATTACCTTGGATTTTGGATTTCGATACCAAGAAAAATGTGTTCAGGAGTAAGATGATGAAGAACCTGAAGGATACAGGAACAATATATAGACGAAGTACTTCTACATAAAATTTCCTTAATTCTAGACATTCAAATTAAAAGAGATGAGCTCTTAGAGTCTACTGTTAAAGCCTTCACTGAAAAGCCACTGAAAGACATCAGAGCTAGATTGAGAGTAGAATTTGTTGATGAAGCCGGAATTGATGCAGGTATTCTCTCCTACTATTTAAATTGTTATCATAAGGTGGCCTGAGACGAGAATATTTGACTTTAATTACCAATCAATTGTTTGACCCAAGAAGAGGACTATTTAAACTATCTGCAAATGGAGTAAGTTTGCAGCCCAGTCCTTTAGCAAAGACGGTTCCTTCCCACTTGCTTTATATCGAACTAGCAGGAATTATGATTGCAAAGGTAGGATCAATGATTAGATTTTATTTATAATTTTAGGCTATCCAGGAGGATGTAGTTGTTGATGTAAATCTTGCAAAGCCTCTATTAAAACATCTCCTTGGAAGAGAAATTACAATTAGTGATTTAGAGGACATAGATTCTGAATTAGCGAAAAATATGCAATGGGTTCTAGATAATAATGTTGATACTCTGGAACAGCCGTTCGTCTATGAAGCTGATATTCTGGGCCAGCGATACGTCAAAGAGCTAGTCCCTGATGGATATTCTGTCACAGTTACTGACTCAAATAAACAGGAATTTGTCAAGAAAATATGTGAGGAGAAAATGATCAAAGAGATAGAAGAAGAGGTCGCAGTTTTCTTAAAAGGATTTAATATGGTAATTCCTGTCCATCTGCTTGATAACTTCACACCCTCTGAGTTGAGTATTTTAATCGCAGGAATTTCAGAGATTGATGTACATGAAATGAAGAAGTATGCAAAATATAAAGGCATCGATCCTAATTCTACACTCATGCAATGGTTCTGGGAAATAGTTACTGATTTTACTCAGGACGAGCTGGCATTGCTTATTTACTTTATTTCTGGTAATAAACTCTATATTATTTTAACAAGGTTAGGAAGTTCAAAGATGCCATTTGGATCATTCAAAGAGAGACCCATTGTATTCTCTGCTGCTCATTTCGGTTCAGATAGGCTACCAGTTGCTCATACATGGTAATTGATCAAATCAAAATAATTTATTTGTTAGCTCATGGGAATTGGAATTGCCCAAATATAATACAAAGGAAGATCTAAGACAAAAGCTATTGTGGGCAATGTTTGAAGGAAAGGATGGTTTCCAGCTTGCATAACCTTGAAATTTGTTTAGAAGTTGCTTAAAAGAAAAATACATAGATTCATTTAACAAATTATATCTTTTCTCAGGATAACTAAATGAAATTTATTAGCATTTCAAACGTTGATTCAATTACTACTATATGGTTGTATATATTGATTATGGCAATAAATTACTAAGAATAGACAATACCATTAATAACTATTCACAATCTTTCAAAATCGTAATCAAAAATCCTGTTAGTCCTTTTATTCTTGAGTAGGAACTGAGGTAAGTTCAGTTACGGCTTTTCTGGCTGTTTGAGGTAACAGATTAGCAAAGATATACTCAGGGTTAGTTAGAGGGAAAATAATATCCCAAAACGCAACGAATCCATAACAGGCAATGGTAACTTCCTTACCCACTCTATTTCCAAATGACTCAAAGACTGCAAAACAGACTAATCCACCCTTGGTCAAGATATTTAAAGCTCCATAGATCCAAAGATAATTCTTGTGATGATAATGAGGAATAGTATCTCTGCTATGGAGTATTAATTGATATAACTTCACAACTGCTGAGGAAATACCCGTAATCATAATGAAAATCTTGAGAATGGGTACCCTTGTTAGATCTGTATACTGAACAGTTACTGTACAAGCCTTTTGAGCAGATGTTGTAACACAAAATAGCTCAATAACAGGGATTCTAGTTATTTGTCTCAAGATTGCAAGAGCTATACATAATGCAGCCAGGAATTTACTTAATTTCAGACAGATCAGATAAGGTTTCCCATACTTATCTTGTTTCTTCCAGTCATAACAAAATATCTCGATTCCTTGGGAAAACACTAGAAAAAAGAATGGAATTAAGAACTTCCAAGTGTCAATCTCTCCTTTAGGAGAAAAATATCCCATCAAACATATCGTAAAGGACATTAACTTATCTACAAGCTTAAAGAGCAGTTGTCCGTTGCAGCAATTATCAAATCTGTGATAGTAAAAATGTTCACACAATCTCACTAATAGGTATAACAAGGATAGGGCTGCTGCCAGTGGGTACACTTTGGTTTCTTCTTCAATAGCACCATAATAGATAACTAATGTCACAGCCAAAGAGATAACCTTCCCAATCCTGATTGTCGGAGCAGTTATTTCCATCTTATTGCAAAATAAAAATTTATCTGGAACTGTTTTGATAGATTTGTTTGAAATCAAGATTCATATAACGATATAATTTTTTACTCTTAAGCAATCTTCCTTCTCACCCAGGACTCAAACTTATATTCACAACAAAAACCATACTCTACTTTCCTCTAAATTTCCTAGCTATCGGCATGCACCAAACTAGACTTAAGCTAATGTGTTTTAATTTAGAATGAACTGTGCTAGCATATGGCAAGGCCGAATCTCACGTTAACAAATACTAGGGCCTTAGAATAGGAAAATTTGATCCATTGGTTTTGGTTCATCCCTTTCTATCTCCGGTTTTTTATATTTGCTCTCCAAAGTGCTATACTAAATAAAATAATATCTCATGTCAACACTTAATTCAGATTTTACGCATCTTTCCCTAGAAACTACTGCTATCTTCGATAGTATCTCGCAAAAGGGGGACTCTAAGTAAAGTTGGACACATTTGTTATTAATAGTTGAACAGAATCTACAAACTTGAAAATTCTGAAGTTGATGATAAAGTTCAGCTTGCTGTATGGCAGGCTTTTGGTAAATTTTTTTTACTGGTTACCTGAACATGTAGGAAATGTCGTCCAAAAACATTTGAGAATTGGCCGGGGTATTGTTGTACCTAAATTTGGGATCTTTACATTTACATTCCCAGAGATGAACCTATCAGTTGAGTTACATTTGTTAATATTGACCTTTAAGGGAACGACTAATGAGCAACAGAGAAATAAAGAACCTAGGAAACCAGTTTTTCTAATAAATAAAGAGTTTGCTAAAGGAACAGAAATAAAACCAGGAATATATACGGATAATGGATTAACCCCTTATGCTATACAATCTCAGTCAGGAAAAATACAGTTGAGTCCATTGAATTTCACTGAGATAGCTCAGGAAGCACAAACTTCTAAAGACAATTCAAAAGTCGCTCTTGTCAGAATCCTAAGAGAAATATTATTGAAAATAAAGAGAGTTTTGCTAATTTTTAATTTCTTTAACTTTTAGAGAGAAATAGTCAGGATGGATATCCCATACCTTGGAACACTGATAATTCAAAATGGAATAGCTGGAGTAAAGTTTTTTGAGACTCTAGTCGACGATGTTAAAGTATTTGACAATTTATAGAAATTAACCTTCAGGAAGCTGCAACCAAGCACCTTAACAGATCTTCATTTGCATCAACAAGTAGAATAAAAATTGATACATCCCTCCTATCTCCTACATCCCATAGTCCAAATATGAATGATCCACTGCTTCTTGATGAGAAAGCTTCTCAATATTTAAAGAAGTCTTTGAATTTAGATATAGGACCTCTTACATCTGATAAACAAAAATCGCGCAAATCTCTTAAGTATTTTACTATTGCTGATGGTTTTGATACTTTATCCAAAGCTCCCAGCCGATCAGAAACCCTAGTAATGACCAAAAAGAATTTTGATGCAAACTTATATATAAAGAGAATGCTCTATTGTATTAGAAACAGGAAATGGAATGCGGAAAATGTAAAATCTGACAACAAACTCTGATATTGTAGGCTTTTTATGAGCTATTAACTATAATTCATGGAATTGACGTGGATAGTAACTCCAAAATCGGATTAGAAGATTTTGAGATCATCCTAAAATCGCTCGATATCAAAATTCTTAAATCCAACATTCATCAATTGTTCAATTACTTCGACAAAAACCAAGACGGCTACATTGATCTCAAGGAATGGATAGAAGGGCTCACACAAGAAAGTATTTTCCTCATAATAAATTTCATTGTTAGAATATCCAATAAAATTCCTCTGTACATCTATGAAGAAATATGGATTGAGCATAAACGAGCTCCTTACAAGAATGGGAATCGATAGAAGTAGTGTATTTTTGGATAAAAAGATGCTCTATGATGCTGTCTTGAAGCTTGACACGCATTTAACACCAGATCAAATCAGCGCCTTGGTTGATGGACTTTTAGAAGGACAGAATTTTATTGAAATCCAAGACTTAATAGATACCATAGAGGGATATCAAAGTAAGACATTTTATTTGAAATCTTAAGATCAGATGAGGAAAAAAGTGATACCAATTGGTATAGCATAATCAAAAATAAGCTAAAATTCAACATCACTCAAGCTCAACTTAAGGAACAATTACTTAACAAATTCCAAGAACATTCTTCTGGAGACAATCTCATTGATATTACAAGCTTTAAGAAAATATTAGCAAAGATGAATCTAGGCCTAAGAGAAAATGAAATTAACAGACTTGCACGATACTATGAAAGTCGTGACCATAAGGTTGATTATGGGAAATTTATGGAACAAGTTGAAGCAGCCAACACAAAGGAGCATGACTTGAATTTGTATAAAATTGCACAAAGACTAGACAGATACTTAAAGTAATAAATTGAATGCATTACTCAAAATTAGGGATCATAAAATGATTGTTCCATCTCTTCTGAGATCACTAAGTAGTCTGAACTCAGGAAAAAGCAAAAATGGGGAAGAAGCTTCTAAGTATTCTACTGAAAAAATTAGCATTCCACTACTCGCTCTCTTCCTTCAAAAGAAGATTGCTCCTAATGTTCCTTCTTCCGAGATTGAGTTCTTTGCAGAGGCTATAGATATAGATAGAGATGGCTTTATTGGCAAAGATGATTTAGAAACCTTTATCAAAAGAGGGTCTATTCATTCCCATTCAAATGATGGATACAACTCCCCACATTTTGTTGAAAAGATTAGCCTCTATCCTACTGAGCCTCTGACAGAAGCTGAGGTACAATTAATTCTAAAGGACCTGAGATATATTTTGGGAAGAAGAAAGATAACTAATTATGATTTATTTATGCAGCTTGATAAAAACGAAGACGGATTTTTAACTATTGATGATTTTAAAGGATTGGATCATTTTATTAACATCCCTCAACATGCTAAGGAAGGTCTGTTCGCTTATATGGATAAGCTTAAAATTGGAATCATTGACTATCCAAGGTTCCTCAAAGTGATGAACAAGAGTATCTATGTGCTCGAATCTGTAAGTATATTACCAATTTTTCTCAAGGCTAGAAAATGTATGAGGATAATTTTGATTGGCCACTGAAGGTAATTGCAAAGATAAAAACATATTTCCAGGAGAGAAGTATTAATTATTTAGCCCAATTTTATTTGATAAGCTATCTCCAAAGAAGATGCTTTCAGAATGTTAGACATTGATTTTGATGGAGAGCTCAGTAAAGAGGATATTAAAGAATTCCTCCTGAAGGTCCTTAAAATGCCAGAATTAGAAGTCACTCAACCCAGACTAGAAAGATTATTTAAACTCTTCGATCACTTCAAGAGAGGACATATTCATTTAGAAGACTTCACAAGAATATATGAATCTCAAATAAACATTCCCTCAAAGAGCAAGAGTGTCAGTATGGCAAAATCATTCGACTTCAATACTAACAATGATATTTTTGACTGGAAGGCCAATGCCAGACAACAAATTGGCCTTTTATTATCCAAGAAATATCCAAACATCAGGACTAGCTTTGATGGTAATTAGCTGAAAACAATACTAACATAATAGTGATATCTGAACATAAGGGACGTATTACTTATAATATGTTTAAGAAATGGATCGAAGAAAATAATGCCCTTAATGGCTTCAGCTTGACTGAAAATCTCTCACTACAATTCTATGCCGACCTAGACCCGCATAAAAAGGGGTATTTGGTCCTTTCTGATTGGGAACATGCATTTGGTATTTCCAGCACTGAATTATGTAATTAATAGGAAACTATAATTGGAACAACCAACTTGTTGTAGAACTACAAAATGTCTTATACTCTAAATTCCCTGATGTTCATTCCGCTTTCCTCTATTTTGCAAAGAAAGGAAATAAGTCGGTGAACGAAACAGCTGATTGTGAGTTAGGATACAAAGAGTTTTCTGCTGCTTTAGAGTCACTATTACCAAAACGGTTCCTGACTAACGAAGTTAAGTTTTTATGGGAAAAAATCACCCAGAATGGAGAGTCACTTAACTTCGCACTGTTTTCCAGCTTTTTGAATAATAATAAGTTCACAAAAGAAGACATGAGATCAATTAGGTATCATAAGCAAAGTTTGTTGTGACTTATTAGGACCGTAAAGAGTAATCCTGATTTAGGAACTATCTTCAGTTCAAGCTTTAGAAAAGATATCACTGCAAAAAGTCTGATGTTAGGAGGATCTGTAAGAGGAACTTATGCAAACGAGACCTTCGAAAAGTTAAGACAACATATTCGCTCTGGAAAAATTAACTTGATCGATGCATGCAAAGAATATGATCCCAATGAAACTGGAAAAATATCTATTATTGAATTCAGAGGAGCTTTGAAGAAACTTAATATCGGACTCACATCCATTGAAGTTGACCAATTGATGGACTTCTTAAATGTTGACCAGAAAGGTATGGTTGACTGGAAATCCTTCGTCAATCGAATGTACTTAAAGTAAAAAAAAAATATCTATGTTTGAAATTCCAGGGATTCTGAAACAAGAATATTCCAAAGATGCAAAGCCAAATTACAAAGCTTAAAGGCTCATATTTATGGATATCTCCTCACACCTAGAGACGCCTTTATTAGAGTAAGAACACATTATTATTTCACGAAATTTCTAGTTCAATAAAAGTGCTAATGGGAAAATGAGTTATGATGAGTTTAACGAGTTTCTGGCCTATATTTCAGGAGCAACAAAAGAACCCCTGCCTGCCTTTTCCATCATTCAAGACTTATTTGATTTCATTGACATTAAAAAGGATGGTTACATTGATCTCAACGAATGGGTACAAACTTTCAATAACATTCAAGTAAGAACCAGTCCTTCTTCTCTAACTAGTAGGCATTCGAAGGAAAGAAAGAGAGCAATGATATTTTAAAGAACAACACTTTGTCGAAAAAGAGTTTCCTAAATCATAATCATTCTGATTGGGAAAATACGAAAAACTATGATGAGGTTATGCTTGCCATCGGAAGACATAGAAAACTTATCATGAACAAATTTCTAAATTTGGATCAGAGGAAGATTAAAGTGACTGTTCAGGCAGCTAAAGAAATCATTGGAGATATTCTTGATCATTGTAAGTTAAAAGTTGAGGACAAAAATTGGCCGATTCTACTCGGATTTGCATCAAGGAAAGACGGAACTATTGACTTCAAATTGTTGATGAACATTTATAAGGACAGAGTCAACAAGATAATGACTGCTCCAAAGGCCAAAATACTTTATATCTAAACCACAAAGGCTTGATATGACTTCTTATTAAATATGCTAGTTTTTGTGATTTCTGAATAGAGTGGTAATTGGATATTTATGTAGGTATATTCCAGATATTCTATACAAAAGTTATCAACTAGCAAATATCAAAACTGATTTTATTCATAATTGGTTAAATGGGAAATTATATTATAAATCCAAGATCAATAACAACCATCTTATTCAACTACAAGAGTTCAAAATCAGCAATTAATGAGAAGTGATCACTAGGAAATATTCTATTAGGATAGTAAAACACTCTTTTAACCTTGTGATAACTTGGCACTTCATATACACTTCTTACTCTCAGTTTCCTATTTCCATTTGATGAAGCAGATGAAAACCAAATATAGTCAACAGTCATTAAAGAGTTTATAGTTCTGCAGGTATAGACTGGTTCGTATGTGGAATATTTAGGCAAATAAAATTGAGATGGGAATGGCTGATGCTTGAGTCCGTAATAGAATTTTTGAAAGTTTCCATATGTACTGAGAAGGCGTAAGTCAGTTTCGAGACAGTAAATACTTTCATCAAGAGGATTTATTTCTTCTGGAGGTGGGTCATTTATCACAAATCCAATTTGACAAGGTTCGTCATTGACTGGAACTCGGACATCAACATCTATTCGTTTTAGATATAGGAGCCATTGCAATAACAATTCTCTTTTGTTTTCAATATTCCTAGAATCATAGCGATAGTGATTAATATTTGCTATAAGAAAATCTTCTATACTGCGGAATTTATCAACATTTTTTAACGCTCCAAGTTTTTGGCCTGTTAATAAATTGCATCGTTGTTCCCTGAAATCAAACCTTCCTTTAGAAAGTAGTTCATAGATCCCACTGTTAGGAAGCAAATTAAAATCTCCCATATAGAAAAAGTGATGATGATATCCTCTGAATCTTTCGGCTTGAGATAGCTTTTTAAGCGCTTTAAGGGCTAGAGTAACTTGAGCTGTTTTAATATCTCCTCTGTTATCAGAAAATAAGATATGAGTATTGGCAATAAAGAATAAATCCTTTGTTTCACCTTCCTTTGGTTTCACAACAGTTATGATACAAACATTGTCTCTATTCAATATAGGATCATTTGGGTCCCTAAAATATTCAATAAAGTGTCTCTCAATAATATCATATTTTGACTTTTTTATTAAAGTCATGCAGCCATCTCCTTTATCACCTGTACGACTTTTATAAAAGATATGATAATCATCTTGCAAGGCAGCAGCTATTGTATTATCGTCTTTATCAACCTCCTGAAGACATAGAATATCTGGGTCATAGTACCGTATTTCCTTGAGAAAAAGCGAGGATCTGTATTCCCATTTCAAGTATCTTTCTTCGAATGGCTTTATATTTTCCAAATTATGATGACTTAGTGAGTGTGCCATAACATTATAACTCATTACACGAAATTGTTCTTTACTGCCTTCAAAGTACGGCTCTAATTTATTTCTAGAGGTTAAATCGGCTAGAGGATCTGCAGTGCAGTAGGAGTGAACTCTGGAGAGGATTAGATCAATTAAATCAGAAGCCACTTGCTCAGACTCCTTTTTCCTAGGATCGGATATCATCAATAAGTTTAAGTTTGTATCAATTGAATTCTATTTACAAAACCAATTTATTTATTATAAAGCACATATCAAGGTAGATCTGAGATTTAGTATTGATTCGATTCTCCTGCATAAGCATAATATCATTTTTGATCTTGTAATATCATTATTTAGTGAAATATTATTCAAGTTCCAGCATATTGATTAACAGGAGTGTGTCAAGAGTATAAAAGTAGTTACATTAGACAATTATTAACAAATGTGGATATTAAGATAAATCTTTTTGAGTAGAAAGCTCATTCGAAGAAAGAATATTTATGCAGTCTTTTTTCGAACCTTAGGATCTAAGAAGTTTGATCCCACATTGAATTGCTTGGTTGTAGGATCAAATTGAGAGTGCATATTGTAGATGAAATTGTTGTCCAAGTGTATATTGTACGCCTTTTTTATAACATTGTCCCAGCTAATCTTGGACTTCTTTCCATTTTCTATCTCCATCGGAACTTGGTTCTTATTTATCGATTGTTTAAATATCAGCATTATCTGTGTCATGTCTGTTGCTTTGTTTATCTCCTCTTCGAATTCTCCCAGTAATGCCAAAACAAATTTGTAGAAAAAGACCCACCCATGCTTAATAAAACAGTCCAGGAAGAGGCCCTAATGATTTAGTTTTTTTAATAGTGGATTTACCATTTTCTCAATTGGAATGATGCTTCCAAAGAGTCCACAAACCCATTCTATGCAAAACATCTCCACTGATATGTCAAATTTCGCCTAAAAAATTATTCATGATTTTGTTGAAATAGTACTAATTTGCTGAATAAATTGGGCATGTTTTTCATAATCAATAAGTGGATCATTTGGGCATGTTTCGATAAACCTGGCAAGTCTATAGTTTTAATAAAAATAAAGTCAAAAATACCGGCTTGATAGATATCCATCATTTCGCACTTTTCAAACACCATTGCCATAATCCAGAAAGCAATGTACTCCTCCGCATGATATAAGATTGAGGCAGCAATAAAGTTCATTCCTTGAACATATCCAACCTTTGGATCATAGGTTGCATATGCTTGAAGAACTCTTTCAAGACAACCGGATCTAGAATAATTATTTGAATATTATTGAGATTTACCCTTCAGAGTGACTCGAGAAAAATTTACATTCAGGATAAGTTCTTAGTATATCGAGCCTTATTTGCTTATGACTCTTTGCGTCTATTTCTCCTTCTCTCAAGATCTTATAATAAGTCTTCTTTAAGTATGGAAGTTCTTCAGGTTTGTATTTAGAATACAGCCATCTTTGAGCCCTCAGACAGGTTTCTTCATTTGAAGTCATATTAGGATCACATCGGCACTTAGTCCTCCCTTGTTGCAAGATTTTATTCATAAAATTCTTGGTTGTTTCGACAATAGATTGGAGTAAGGGCTTCTTTGAAGAAGAATACATGCTGGATGATCTCTGCCTATTTATTGGTTTTTGTGGGGTTTTTTTGTTGAGATCATTTTCTTCCAGAGTCACAGTTTCAGGGCTTTCATAAGCATTTGGCTTTGGAAGGTCGAAAATTTTGAGTGGTGTCTTAAGAGACATACTAGCAGATGTCTTCTTAGAATTCGGCTTGGTTACGGTCTTAGGTTCTTGTTTTTCATGGATAAATTTATTCTTCTTCAAATCAGTTTGAAGTTGATTGATATGTGAGGGCTTAATGCTGTCTTCAAAAGATGAAGAAGTAACAGGGGAGTTTGATCTTTCCTTTGCATCAGGCATTCCTGATATATCAAAGGGTTTTGGCCCATTATTCTTTTGCTCGTGATATCGATAATCTTTACTTAGATAATATGAATCTAATTTTGTCTCTGTTTCAGGTGTTTTTGTATTTTCTGGAGATGCATAAACTGAGGAATCTCCTCTTAGGCCAGACCCCAAAGTATTTGATTTTGCAGATAAGAAGTCTGGTGAGCTCACATTCCCAATCGTTGATTTTGAATCATTTGAGACGATGTGTGAATAATTAGGATTGGTGGAGTCATATTCTGTAGCAGCTTGTGTGTTTGATTTTTGACTAGATTGAAAACTTAAAAATTCATTTGTAGAACCTGTTCGAGTGCTAGCTGTACTGCCATATATCTCTCTCGGATTGTACTTGACATAATATGGCTCTGATTTCTTTCTTCTAGGTTCGTCATTAGAATTCTCATGTTTTTCATGATATGTAGGTTTAGACTGCTGAATGACTATAGCTTCATAATTATCTGGCTCATCAATATTATAATGTCTCCTTGAAAAAGAGTTCGGAGTTTCAAATTTTTTCTGGCGCTGAGATAGATTTTCATCCTGGTAATACATCTGAGCATTCAAATATGCCCTGTTGGGCTGGGGATATATGTGCTTGTTATTCTTCAGTAAATGATTTAACATGTCTAAATTTGCCATTATAACGCTTTCATTAACTGGGCTGCTGTATATGTTAGAATAAGGGACCGGATCAGCCACAAAAGGCTTGGGACTAAATATCAAATTTTTCGAATAATCATAATCCCTCCTACCGGAGTTGGTATCTATACTCCCGCTATACTCATTTTTTATTCTAGAATGTCCTAGTGAATTTATTGAGTTATTCGAGAGTGGATTCCTTTGTGATCTCATAGGAGTTCGATCACTAGAAAATGCTCTATTTGGTGTACTTATATCTCCATTGCTATATCTGTGAGTATTACGATCTAGCACAGCATTCCGGGCGTAATATTCAGGATCCATATATTCATTATCGAAAATATGTTTCTGATTTGTGTTTTTTGGACGATCAGAATAGAGATTATAGTTATTATAAGAATAACTATTCATAGGTTGATTATACTCATATCCAGCTGTATATTTGTCAGGAAAATAGCAGTCGGACTTATAACTTCCAACTTCAAAATGCTTGTATGATGAAGAACTTGGAATAATTTTGATGTCAGGTTCTCTGGGAATCGCCTTGTCACTCGGATATCTTGAGATATTTGGCCCAATGTCATGTAAGACGTCAGAGTAAATAGTCTGAGAAGAATGCCTGTAGTGATGTGAGTTAGAGTAATTGTGTTGGGATAATAAATTGCTCATTTAATTCATTTTATTACACATCTAGTGAAAAATTATTAGGAAGATAGAAAAAATCTTAAAAAACATCCCAATTTGCAATCGGGTTCACGTTCTGAGTATTTAGTTTATCGTTCTCTACAAATCACGTTACTAGTTAAGAGAATGACTTTTACATATCCCTTCTCAGGATCTTTGTTATATTAGAATGTAATTCCAAGCAAAGGACTGTTTGTAAACTCTCTTTTATGGTTCAAAGAAAGACTTGTTGATCGATTGGCAATTGAGTAGAGATTATATGGCAATCAAAAATAAGTTAAAGTTCATGAAGAGATCATGAAGATATATCTTTCATTTTTTATCCGATTTGATCATTTAAGAAATAATGCTCACAGGTTTAACATTTAAGAAGGGAAAGTCATTACATCAGTTTAGTTATGATTTTCGAGAAATTTATCTTTTCATATCGGAAAAATTAATTTTTTCTCATTGATATTTTCTATGTCATATTTTCACCAAGAAGCCGCCCTTGAATAATGACTGCAATCTATCAAACTGAATTTTATAAAAGACTGATATATTTCAAGAAGAGCCCATTTATTTGCATACTTAGACTTGATAAATGAAAAAGACAGACTCAGCAACTGTTAACTCTTAATTTGTTAGGAGATATCTAGATAAAAGAACTCTATTTTAGTTGATTAGATAACTTTATCTGTTGGTTCAAAATCATTAAAATGATAAAATTTAGATAATCAGAGTTTTGGATCTAAAATGTCCTCATTAAGCATTAACTATATTTCAATAATGACTGAAGTGCTATTATTGTGCATTTGGGTTCAAACAGCATTTTCCCAACTGTTATTAGAGGTGTACGATGATCCATATATGGATCAGTGCAGCACTCTTCGCACAGAAAATGCTATAATCTGGCATTGTGCTGAGTTTTTAATGATATATAACCTCACAGAGGCCACCATAGTTTCTGAAACCAAGCAATTCTCAAAGCGAATTCAATATCCAAGAATCATACAGTCAGAAAACCATCAAATAATCTTGGTGAGGGGCCAGACGATTTATATTTATGATCTTACCAAACCTATTAGTCAATTAGATACTACAGCACTATCACTTAATATTGATAAGACTATAGATCTTACAGCAAATATAGTCTATGCGAAGAATCAATTATTCTTTAAAGAAGAAAAGAAATGCAATATCCTTATTACTACTCTTGGGCCAGAAATTGAAGTAACTGATCAAGACAGTATTCCTCTGTCAATCCTGATTGACTACACTTCTTCCATTCCCAAGTGTACTTTGAATTTCTCAATTTTCGATACAACCAATTTTATTTATTTTGATGTCTATATTAAACAGATTGGTACTTATCGGAGATTGAGTTATTCTCCTGAAGCAGGGATAATAGAAAGCCAAGCATATCTCATTGCACCATCAATGTTCAAGTATCAATTTACTCAATTCAGCTTGATGAACTTTGGAAACCTAAGTGTTTTGATAACACAGGACCCATTCAGCTCGATTAATTGTGTGTACTTGCTCAGCCATGAATATCTTACTATACATGGAGATTATTACTATTGTGGTGTCGACGCTATTTTTGATGCTTCCTTTGAATACGGTAAGAAAATGATGAGTATTTATTTGCCTGAATTCTCAACTATTAGAATAGTTGAGATCCGAAAGGAAGTCAATGGAGTTTCTCCAGCTTTTAAGATGCTGGTGATTCCCATTGGTAATAGTTTCTCATCAAAATCCTTACGAATACGATTTATAAGTACCAATTTCAAAGTTAATCTCAGTTCGCATTCAGCTGGAGCCATAAAGAATTTTACTCACTATTACTATTGTAGTAACAGCTCAAATATATTTGTAAATCAGACTTCAGTACCCTGCAATGAACCAGTAATGGATGCTAATTTCAATTGTACCCGCTTCATTGAAAATCAAAATCTGATTGATCTTACTAGGGTCCCACTTAGTCAATGCTTAAAAAGGTTCTTAGAACCCTTTTTTAAGCTGTGTGGTTGCTCCACTTTTGACGAAGTTTGTAAGGACTGTATATTACAGTCTCTGAATGCTACTTGTCTAGGGATTAGAAAGGATTTTGTTTGCCAAGATGAAGATTTTCCCTTTATAATAAATGATGTGTGTCAAAAGACAACATATCAAAGCGAAGAAAGTTATAGTGTTAGCATTGTTCCCCAAGGACCTTCTGCATCAACATGCTTTTTTGTACTTGACTTCGGGAGATTCCCTCGTGAAGTTTTCTATTCGTATAATGGGCCGAACAATATCAATGATATCATGATAAGTAGCTCTGTGTATGACTTTACAAGCAAAATGCTTAAAAAGGCTCAATACAACGGGATCTCTCATATAGGAGATACCTTAGTACATGTGAACTCAATATTTACAATATTCGATGTTATTGGTCAGCCAAGCCAAAGCTATGGATCCTGGCTAATTGTTTCAATTTCAAATGTACAATCATGCCTTGCCTGTTTGCAGCTTTCACATACAAGAGATTATGGCTCTCCAAATCTAAAAACTTGGAATATTGAAGAAAGTCAGTGCCAAAGTAAAGTTACCACGATTGATCGAAGATATGTTAACGACTGGTACAAATGCTTCTATGAAGAATTTTCCAATAGTAAAATGATCTGTGTAACTAAGAATTACCAAGATAAAAAGACATTAATAAGCTTTGAAACTCAAGAGCTTAACCAGAGCTATCCTTTCTGTAAAGTTAAAATTCCTCTAGAGGGAAAGCAATATGCTTCCATAGAGTATAAATTGAAAAATTATGAAGATGCTTATATCGAGGCTAATGGGGTTTATTATTCTGTCAGAGAAATAATAGCAGCCCGCCAAAGCCAGATATCTGATGTTATTCCTCTTGGAAAAATTACTTCTGCATACCTACTATATTTTACATTGGATCTCTCAAAAACTCTGACTGGAGGAAGTTCAATTACTATTAATTATGTCGAGCCTTCTACAGAGTCAGGACTAAATGCACCTGAAATAATATTACTAGCCTGCATAACCTTTTCATTTGTGTTTTGCGTTTATTATTGTAATCCACTAAGGAAAGGTAGCATTGACCTGACAGACCACCCTTATGAAATTGCATTGATGGTAGATGGCGCACCGAAGTTTGTTAAACTCGAGAAAAGGAGAATAGCAGCTCTGGAAAAACTCGGATTTAAATTTTCTTATCAAGGTAATCAGGTCAGTCTGGACAACCTCGAGTGTGTGATTTGTTTATATCCAATAGAGGTCAGACAGTTCAGAGTCTTCCTCTGTGGCAGACACTTTGTACATGTTGACTGTTTTAAAAATTGGTATGAAGACCAAGTTGAAAAAGGAACTACGGATCTATGTCCACTTCGTTGTGCTGATATCCTCGTTTGCTCTGAAGCACATAGTAATCGATTTAAGAAAAAGAAGAAAGGTCAAGGTATAAGTTTAGTATAACATCTTAACGTGTTTAGATGAGAGTTTCGCTGGACTCAATATTAGAAAAAATTCAAGACTAACAAGCTCTTTTAACTTAGAGGATTCTCCTCAAAAGTTATTACATGGTTTAGGGAGTATGGATGGTCCTCCACTAGAGGAATTATCACCTTCGAAGGTTCAAAATGAAAGTTCATATCTTGAACTCAATTTGCGCCAATTGAGTGATACTCCTTTTAAGGGTACATTTGGATCTAAGCACGAGGTTAATTTAATACCATCTCTGCCACAGTTAAAAAATCAATGTTCGAATCATATTCAAAATAATATGAGAACCTATTCAGATATTGATCTTGGTCTGGAAAGGGATAGAAGCCAATCTCAGATTTCTCTAATCATCAGAAGTCCAGAAATAAAAAGTATTTTCTCATTATGAAGTCTAATATTATTAGGACATAAATCTGGAACTCTTGCAGAATTAGATGAATTCCGATTAGATGATCAGTCTTCCTACTCTCTTAAAGAGCACGGTACTTTCCCAGTTATAATTATTGAATTTTTAGGACTAAAGTTAAAGGACTCAAATGACTCAGATCAAGCAGATGATAATTGCGAGAATATCATAGAACTTCCTAATCCAGTCCTAAACAAATGAGGGATACCAACTAAGAAAAAAAGTTGAAAAGCTACTATTCATTCTACACACTTACTATGAACTTTTTTCAATTATAGTTTTTGCTTATCCCTTAATGACAACTTTATAATCCTAGAGAATAACCTTCATACTTTCTCCAAGAATGAATTTAATCCTTTCCCCATCCAACTCTTCAGATGCTGCTGTTCCAATTTATATTCCATTCCAACAATAAATCAATCTGCCAAATCAATAGATTAAGCAAAATAGTCTCTTTCCTGTTATAAGATTGAGTTACTAAGTTGTGTCCTCCCCAATGAACGAAGTCCGTTTATCTGTTATGAAATTTTCTATCTAGTTAGTAAAGATGCTTTTTTTGTGTCTAGACTTCAGTATCTAATAGACCAATCGAAGTGATCTCCATTTCTTTGTCAAGAAAGTAACTTAAGTAGTGACTCCACTTAAGCTTAACCTTTTGGATTCAAGATCCGCCCACATAAGAGAGGAAAGATCTATTCAAAAGGACTTCATCCATACCTTAAAAAGTTAGTCTCTTATCCAGAACATCAAACAACCTAAAAAACTAATTTACTATAAAATTACTACTAAATAACCAATTCTTACCCTGACTTCATTTTTGATCCGTTATTCGCATTATCTTAATAATAATATCGAAGATTATTCTTTGAAGAATGTAGAATATACTAAGCGGATTTTACTGTTATTGATCTTTTAGTATTTTGAATTCTGATAAGCCAAAATTACTTATGTAAAAGCTGGCCGTAAATAAATTTAGCTCGAACATTCCTAATAATTTTATTTAAATGGCAACTAAGGAACAAATTGAAGAAGACGATCAAATTATACAAGAAGAGGAAGATAACGACGATACAATCGCTTTCAGAAAACTTCCCAGAGGAGATATTTTCACTGATTATAAACAAGATGATACTCCTGAAAAATATGACTTCTTGAAAGCTAGATCAATCTTCAGATTCCCCTTTACCTTAACTTCAATTAAATGGGGACTTGTTTTGGGAACTCTATTTGGTCTTCATACATATTTCAAAAAAAAGAAGGCATCAGATGCCTTGTATTGGTTTGTTATGGGAAGTGTTTGCACTGGATTTCCTATTTGGTAAATATTTGTAGTTCTTAAATAACAGCCAGGGGTTTCTTTATGCTGAAGTATAGTTTTTACACATTGAGCATCAGAAAATTCGAAAGAGATCAAATCGAGCAGGCTGAAGAGTCTAATTTGATGAGAGACTATTATGTGAAAAAACTAAAGCTCGATAAAGATATTTCTGATGAAGATTTATTGAAGGAGATTCAAAAGAAGCAACAAGAAATTTATGAGAAATATAGTCAAGCAGATGAAATCGAAGATGATCCTGAACTATTTGCAGAATTAGAACAAGAAAGAGTGGAAGATCTTCCAGTGAAAGTGTCTCCACCAAGCAATTAGATTGGACTATACAGATTTATTGTAAAATTAGGCTGACAAGAATACGTGAACATTATGTTATATATTTGAAAAATGGTTGTAATACTTTACAGTGCAAATATCATTCAAATATGTATCCAAAGAACTTTTCGAGGTAGCTTATTCATCATCATCGTGCTGTTTAATATTTGGCAGATCCCAAGGTCCCTCAATAACACTAACAGTTATAGAAAATATTTCTATCGAATACTTTTTATATTGATAAAACCATAACAGAGCTATAGGTCCCAGTACAAGCACAATAAAGTTGCTAAAAATTCAGTTAATCCTTGAAAATTGATTACATGAGTATGTAAAACACTAAGCTGACTTTTGAGATTTGAGAAAGTGGATACAGCATCAAAAAGATGAAGGCTGTGATTGTATAGTAATAGTATTTATCAGAGAAATTCTAAGAGTTTACCAAACCAAGATAGCTCTTCTTACCTTCAAATATTTCAAGAAGATTTTTGAAAAAATGAATATCCTATAATTGTCAGTTCAATCACTATCCTCTTACGTTAGGTCCAAGAGCCAGAGAGTAAAAACAGCAAATGCATCATCCAATCGCGAGCCCAAAATTACTGACAAATACATCACAGCAAGTGTAGAAGCATCAATGTCAACAGAGCATTCCCTAATATGTTATTCTAACTATCACTTGTCTTACTTGTCTTCATAGACATAATCGTAATCATTGAATACTAGATGGACCACAATAAGGCCTGTAGCCAGGGCATATGTGGTGTTATCTGCATAATTACTATGGAAAGTTTTGAGTATGGGAGAAAGCATAAACAAAAGACCAACAACTGAGATTGCTGCCTTGATATGATAGATAACTTTGATGAGTTTGAGCATTTTAGGGCTGAAGATTAAAATTAGGAAAGCGCCCATAGCTAGAGCAACAAATGAAATTCCTATTAATAGATCTGGTTCGACTTTCTTCTCAAGAATTCTATCAAATAAGAACTTAGATATAGCAGACTATTATTCTCTTACTAAAAACAAGCTGACTTTGGCAATAGCTAACGAGGCTTCAATTGCTTTTAATAAAACATCCTGATATCTTAGTTTTGCGGGTTTGGCTTATTGAGTCAGAACAAATGGCAATGATGTGTACGTGGAGATTTAAGAGAAGCTAAGAACGATGGATCGAGATAATTATCTTCAAAAGGTTGTTTCTCATATAGGACTCTTTTCCACCTAGCAGATGGTGCTTTATTCTTTTAGAAAGTTAACAATTGAAATTAT
>Ga0065720_1000142_pt1 | contig 73018 bp, 66 predicted proteins | sample Thericmetagenome_FD_59107 | JGI IMG/M metagenome (GOLD analysis project Ga0065720, IMG submission 59107) | Thermophilic microbial communities from the Joint Bioenergy Institute, California, USA of rice/straw/compost enrichment - eDNA_2 v2... | ecosystem: Engineered > Solid waste > Grass >...
AAGTATTATCGGCCGGTTTGCCGGCGGATACCTGCATGTCCAGTCCCACGTCGGCCCGCCCGGCGCAGAGGTCGAGGCGCTGCCTGCCGGACCTGGCCGGGCGCGGGGCGATCATCGCCCTGCGGCTGGCGGGCAAGCCGGTGGACTTGGCCACCGCCGTGGCCACCCGCGGCGCGGTCAAGCGCGCCATGCCCGGGGGCGACGACACCAGCGCCACCGTGCCGGGGCTGGAGAACCGGAGCCGGCCCTGCCATGGCCGGACCGGCCCGGGCCACGGCGTGCCCGCAAGCCAGGCCCGTGCCGGGGCCTTTCCGCCGCGCGGGTAGAATGCGCGCTTTCCCGGACCGCACGCTCCATGGAACTGATCGACATCGGTGCCAACCTGACCCACGACAGCTTCGACCGCGACCGCGAGGCGGTGCTGCAGCGCGCGCGCGCGGCCGGAGTGGTGCAGATGGTGGTCACCGGCGCCAGCCGCGAGCATTCGCCCAGGGCCCTGGAACTGGCCCGCGCCCACCCGGGCGTGCTGTACGCCACCGCCGGCGTGCATCCGCACCACGCCACCGAGTACACCGCCGAGTGCGACGCGGAGCTGCGCGAGCTGCACCGGCACCCGGAGGTGGTGGCGGTGGGCGAGTGCGGCCTGGACTACTTCCGCGACTTTTCCCCGCGCCCGGCCCAGCGCAAGGCCTTCGAGCGCCAGCTGGAAATCGCCGCCGACCTGGCCGCCGCCGGCGATCCCAAGCCGCTGTTCCTGCACCAGCGCGACGCGCACGAGGACTTCATGGCGATCATGCGCCAGTTCGAGGGCCGCATCGGCCCGGCGGTGGTGCACTGCTTCACCGGCACCCGCGAGGAGCTGTTCGACTACCTGGACCGCGACTGGTACATCGGCATCACCGGCTGGCTGTGCGACGAACGCCGCGGCCGGCACCTGCGCGAGTTCGTGAAGGAGATCCCGGACCACCGCCTGATGGTGGAGACCGACGCGCCCTACCTGCTGCCGCGCACCCTGGACCCGATGCCCAGGGACCGCCGCAACGAGCCGATGTACCTGCCGCACATCGTGCAGGAGCTGGCCCGCGACCGCGGCCAGTCCATGGAGGCCGTCGCGGTGGCGACCACCGCGACGGCGCGGTCCTTCTTCCGTCTTCCCTGACGGCCTGCCCCGCTCAGCGGCGCAGCTCCGGTTTCAGCGTGAGGTAGGTGACGGTCCAGCGCAGCGGATCGTCGCGGTTGTTGTCCTGGAAGGCGAACACGCGCTTGCCGCGCTCGTCCGCGTTCACCGCCAGGGTCAGCAGGTGGTGGTCGGAGTTGTCGAAGGTGAACTCGAAGCCCTGCAGGGCGTGCACGGGCGTGGGCGGGGTGATCGCGCCCAGGTCGCCGGTGCCGCCGGCCAGCGTGCCTTCCTGCTGCACCAGTGCCCGCGGGATCCAGGCGTACTGCACGGTCACGCGGTAGGCGCGGTAGCGGCCCACCATCTGCGGAATGTTGCGTGCCGCCACCCGGGCCAGGTCGGCATGGGCGAACTCCACCAGGCCGGGCAGCGGCACGCCGGCGGCGGCCGAGGCCACGGCCGCGCCCAGGGTGCGCTCCAGGCCGCGGAAGTCCAGGCCCTGGTCGTCGGTCAGCGAGACCTCGGCGATGTTCAGCGCCCCGTCCAGCTTGACACTGATGTTGCGCAGGTTGGCGTCGGTGCCGTCGGCGCGCCGGAACTCGAAGCCGCGCAGCACCAGCACGTGNCCTTCCGGGCGCGGCGTGGGCAGCTCGATGCGGAACTTGCCACCGCCCACCGCACTGACCTCGCCGGCGATGCCGCGGGTGAAGGTGGTCCAGCCGGCCCTGGCGCGGAACGGGTCGTCGCCGTTGCGGTCGGCGTAGGCGAAGCGGGTGAAGCGGCCGTCGGCCAGCACGCCGATGTGGCGCAGCTTGTGGTCGCCGTTGTTGAACGACAGCAGGAAGCCGTTGAGTGCGGCCACCTGCGGCAGCGCCGGCTGGTTGGCGCCGTTGCCACTGCCGGTGATGCCGTTGACCGTGCTGGCCGACTCCGACCAGGTGCCGGCGTCGGCCTGCGCCTTCAGCGCCTTCTGCACCTGCGCCGGTATGCGCACCTGCGCCAGCAGCGAGGCGCTGGCCAGCAGCGCGCCCAGGCACAGGGCGCCACGGGACAGGGTCCGGACGGGCACATCGCGTAGCTTCATCACGTTCCTCCTTGCGGTGACGGAAGGTCAGGGCAGGCGCCGGTAGCGCTGCACGACCGGGGTGGCGTTGCGGACCGCCATGCGCGTCTGGAGCCCGTCGCTGCTGCAGGCGTACTGCAGGCGCTGCGGCTGCGCCGCCCCCCGGGGCATGGGCACTTCGATGGTCCGCCCGGCCGGGCCCTGGATGCGCATGGTCCCGTCCATGGATCCGGCCGTCGGCTGCAGGACCAGGGTGGTGCCCTCCGTGCTCCAGGTGCCGCGGGCCTGGAAGCGCAGGTCGCGGACCTCGGCCTGCGCCTGCGTGGCGGCGACCTGGGCCTGGCCGCTGCCGCCGGCCACGTAGGTGCCGTCGGCGAGGAACTCCAGCGTGCCCTGCTGCGCGGCCTGCACCTGCAGGCCGGGGGCGTTGCGCTGCATCCACTCGCCGGCGGCGTTGCCCACCGGCTCCCAGCGGCCCACCAGGCATGGGTCGGCGGCTGCGGCCGGCAGCGCCGCGGCCAGGGCCAGCAGCGGCAGGACCGGGTTCGGGATGGGGNGGCGCGTCGGTGTCATGAGGCATCTCCGGCAGGTTCGGGCGGGGCGGGCGGCGCATGCAGCCGGTACACCCGGCGGCAGCGCGCGGTGTCGAAATCGGCGATGCCGTCCGCTGCCACGCGCAGGTGACCAAGCACCCGCACCGGCACGCCCGGCATGTCCAGCAGCATGTGGTGGGCGTCCTGGTTGCCCAGCTCGTCGTCGAACACGATCACGTGCTCGCCCTCGGCCGTGGCCACGGCCAGGCCCATGTGCTCGGGACGGGTGGCGGCATGGACCAGCACGCCCTCGCGCGCCTGCGNCGGCGGCTCGTCCTGCCGCGCCGGCGCCGCGCCGCCCTCGGGTGCGAGGATCGCCAGCAGCTCGCGCCGCGGCGGCGGCAGCGCCAGGCCGGCGATGCGCTGGCTGTCGGACTGCCAGCCCTGCAGCTCCGCCAGGCGTTCGCGCAGCAGCGCCACCCGGCAGGCGGTGCCGGCGCAGGTGGCCAGGCGGCGGGCGAACGCGGCACGGTCCTCGGTCCAGCAGGCCTGCAGGTCCGCCTGGTCCGTGCCCAGCAGCCAGGCCACCGCCGCCTCGTACTGCGCCAGCGCGGCCTGCAGGTCCGCCTCCTGGTCCGGTCCGGCCGCACCGCGCGGTTCGGCGCCACAGGCGGCCAGCGCCAGGGCCAGCAGCAGCGCCGTGCGCAGGGTGCCGGCCCGTTCGGCCGCGGTTGCCGCCATGCCCGCCGTCATCGCGCTCCCTCCCCGGCGGCCACCCCCGTGGCGGCCGCTTCTGTCCGGACATACGCAACGGCGCGGCAGAAAGTGCCAGCCGCTCAGCCGCCGCCGGCCAGCGCCTGGCGCAGGCGCAGGCGGGCGATCCCCGGCAGCGGCCGCTCCAGCCGCTCGCGCGCCTGCGCGCGCAGCGCCGCGCAGTCCCCGGTGCCGGTGCGGCAGGCGGCCTCGACCAGGAAGGCGAAGGCCTCGTTCTCCAGGCGTGGGTTGGGCTGCGGGCGGTCCTGCAGCAACGCCACGCTGGCCCGCAGGGTGGCCACCGCCTCCTCGCCGCGCCCCACGGCCAGCAGACTGCGCGCGCGCCAGGCGTCGACGTAGGCGATGGCGGTGCGGTCGCCGCCCTGCTGCTCGCGCGCGTGGCGTTCGTACATCTCCAGGGTGCGCTCGTACTGGCGCAGGGCCTGCTCGTGCTGGCCCAGCGCGGCATGAGTGCGCGCCACGTTGCCCAGGCGCGCGGCCACCTGCGGGTGTCCGGCGCCGAACACCCGTTCCAGCACCTCCAGCGAGCGGTACTGCAGGGGCAGGGCGCGTGCGGCCTGGCCCTGCTCGCGCAGGGCGTCGGCGTAGTTGCCCTCGGCGATGGCCGTGCCGGCCTCGCTCCGCACCAGGCGGTAGATGCGCACGCCCTCGGCATAGGCCGCGGCGGCTTCGGCGAAGCGGCCCTCGGTGAACAGCAGGGTGCCACGCTCGGTCTGGCCCAGGGCACTGTCCGGATGGTCCTCGCCGTAGACCTCGCGCAGCTGGTCCAGATATTCGCTGTTCAGGGCCAGGGCGCGCTCCACCTCGCCGCTGCCGGCCAGCAGGCGCGAGAGCATGTACAGGGCCGGCAGCGCGTCGCGGGTGGGCCGCTCGTAGATGCGCCGCTGCGCCTGGACCACCTGTTCCAGCAGGGCCAGGCCGCGCGCCGGGTCGCCGGTCTCGGCGTAGACCAGGCCCAGGCGGCTGGCCACCACCAGGGTGTCGGCATGCTCCGGGCCCCACAGGCGACGGCGCGTCTCCAGCGCGCGCTCCAGGTGGGGCAGGGCGTCCTTCGGCCGGCTGGTGCGCTGGTAGAAGGCGCCGGCGTTGGCCCACAGGGCGGCGCAGGCCTCNTCCGGCGCGGCCGGTGCATCGCACACGGCCATGGCCTCGGCCAGGCGCGCCTCGGCCTGCGGGTAGCGGTCCANNTCGGCCAGGATGGCCAGCAGGGCGTTGAGCGCGCGCACCCGCGCCTGGCCGTGCGGCGCCAGCCGCGCCAGCACCGGCAGGGCCTGCTCCAGGCGGCGCAGCACTTCCTCCGGCTGGCGCGGGCTGAGATAGGCGCGCACCGAGCCGGACTTGGCCAGGGCCTCGGCGGTGGCCTCCGATTCGTCGCCGAACAGCTGCCGGCGGCGCCGCAGGGCGCTGTCGAACAGGTCCGCGGCGCGTCCATACTCGCCCAGCTCCTCGGCCAGCAGGCCCAGGCGCATCTCCACGCTGGCCAGCACCTGCGGGCGGTCGGCCAGTTCGCGGCGGGCGCGGGCGGTGGCCTCGGCCAGCACGCGGGTGCGGTCGATGTGGCGCGTGTCCTCGGTGCCCGGGGCCAGCATCTCCAGCAGGCTTTCCAGGTAGGCCAGCTGCGCCTGCGATTCNTCGGCCAGGGCGTTGGCGCGGGCGGCCTCGGCGCGGGCCTTGCGCATCTGCCATACGGTGCCGGCCACGCCGCCGGCCAGCAGCAGCAGCAGCACGGCGCCGGCGGCGACCTGCCAGCGGTTGCGCGAGGCGAACTTGCGCAGGCGGTAGCGCAGGCTGGGCGGATGGGCACGGATCGGCCGGCGCTGCAGCCAGCGNCGCAGGTCCTCGGCGAAGGCGGCGATGCCCGGATAGCGGTCCTCCGGCGTCCCGGCCAGGGCCTTGAGCAGGATGGTGTCCAGGTCGCCGCGCAGCCGCGCCACCGCCTGCCGCTGCGCCGGGTCCGGGCGCTCGCCGGCACGCTGGCGCAGCAGCTTCGACGGGGCAATGACCTCGCCGGCGGGCGCGGCCTGGCGCGGGGCCAGGCCGGTCAGCAGGCGGTACAGCAGGGCCGCCGCGCCGTACACGTCCATGGCCGTGGCCGGCGGCATGCCGGTGAACTGCTCCGGGGCGGCGTACTCGGGCGTGAGCGCATGCAGCGCGGTGCGGGTGGCCGCCTCATCCCCGTCCAGGGTGCGGGCGATGCCGAAATCGAGCACGCGCACATGGCCGTCGGCATCCACCAGCACGTTGGACGGCTTGATGTCGCGGTGCACGACCAGGTTGCGGTGGCTGTAGTCCAGCGCCTCGCACACCTGCAGCAGCAGGCGCACGCGCGCGGGCACGTCCAGCCTGTGGCGCGCGCACCAGCGGTCGATCGGCTCGCCCTCCACCAGCTGCATGGCCAGCCACGGGGTGCCGTCGGCACTGACGCCGGCGTCGTACAGCGCCGCGATGTACGGATGGCGCAGGCGCAGCAGCGCCTGCTGCTCGCGCAGGAAGCGCTCGCGGCCGTCGCGGGCCAGGCTGCCCAGGGTCAGCACCTTGACCGCGGCCAGCTGGCCCTCGGCACCGTCCTCGGCGCGGGCGCGGTAGACCACGGCCATGCCGCCACGGCCCGATCTCCTCCTCCAGACGCCAGCGGCCCAGGCGCTGACCGGCCAGGGCCGCCGCCGGCGGCGGCAGGCCCGGCGGCGGCTGGTCCAGCGGCCCGGANGACCGCGCGTGCGCCGCCAGCAGGCGGCGCACGCGCTCACGCAGGGCCGGATCGTCGGTCAGCTCCAGCAGGCGGGATTGGCGGGTGTGCTCCGGTTCGTCGAGCAGCCGGTCGAACAGCGCGTCGGCGCGCCGCCACAGCTCGCGTTCCGGCCCGTCCAGGATCCCGCCCGGGAACCGCATCGCCGCCTCCTAGGGCCGGGTGGCCTGGCCGGCCGCGCGGGTGGCCTGCTGGCCGGCGCGGCTTTGCGCGGGCAGGGCCCGGTCGGCCGGCCGGATGCCCACGGCCGCTTCGCGCTGCAGCGCCGTGCCCAGCTTGTCCGGGCCCTTGGGGTCCTTGGGCTCGTCCTTCGGCGGCGGCTCCTTCTCCTTGGGATCCATGGCCACCTGGCCCAGGCGCGCTGCCGCGCCGGACGCGCCCAGCTTGTCCGGGCCCTTGGGATCGATCTTGCCCGGCAGCTTCTCGGGGGTGTAGCCCTGGGTGCCGGGGGTGAGGGTGGTGCCGGCCGTGCCGGTCCGGACCGCCTGCGGACGATCCTCGCCAATGACGCCCACCCGCGCCTGCGGACGGTCCTCGCCGATCACGCCGACCCGGGTCTTGCCGGCCTGGCCGCGCCCGGCGGCGGCCTCGTCCGCCGCCGCCGTGGCCGGCTTCTGCGCCAGCGCCGCGAACGGCACGGCCAGGCCCACCGCCACGATCCACCTTGTCGCTTTCCGTTTCATGTCCGTCTCTCCGGATGACCGGGAACGATCCCGGCGGACGCCATCGCCCGGCCGACGCTCCCGAACCGCATACGCAATCCGGGACCCGGCCGTGCCAGTCATGGCTGCAGCAGCGTGTGGAGGAAGGCGCGGGCGCGCTCCCACTCGCGCTTGGCGGTCCGTTCCGAGCAGCCCAGCAGCTCGGCGATCTCGGCGAAGCCCATGCCGGCGAAGTAGCGCAGCTCGACGACCTGGCGGCGCTGCGGGTCGATCTGCTCCAGCGCCTCCAGGCCCTCGTGCAGGGCCAGGATGCGGGTGTCGGCGTCGNCCCCGTCCACCAGGCCCTCGTCCAGAGTGATGCCGGCCAGGCCGCCGCCGCGCTTGTCGGCGGCGGCGCGGCGCGCGTGGTCCACCAGGATCCAGCGCATGGCCTGGGCGGCGGCGACGAAGAAGTGGCGGCGGTCGGCCAGCTCCGGCAGGCCGCCGCTGGCCAGGCGCAGGTACAGCTCGTTGACCAGGACCGTGGGCGTGATCGTGGCCCCGCTGCCGCCCACCCGCGCCACGGCGATGCGGTGCAGCTCCGCGTACAACGCCTGGAACACCTCGGCCAGAGGCTGGCGCTCGCCGTTGCGGGCGCGCGCCAGCAGCCCGGTGATCTCCTCGCACTCCTGCCCCATGCCACCCCCTTCCCCGGGAGACGGCCGAAGCTTAGCGCGGCCGGGCCGGAACGGGCGTCAGCGCGGGGCCTGGCCGGCGCGGCCGGCCAGGTACACCTGCAGGTGCACCCAGGCCGCCTGCAGCAGCGGGGCGGCGTGGCCGGCCTGCCGGGCGCGCTGCCACATGTCACCGACGATGTGCGCCGCCTCCACCGGGCCGCCGGCTTCCAGGTCGCGCAGCATCGAGGCCTTGAGCGTGGACCGGGCGTCGGTCAGCTGGGCCAGGGCGTCGGCCTGGGCCGGGCCGGGGATGGGCTGGCCGGCGGCGGCGGCCACCGCCAGGCATTCGGCGTACAGCGCGCGCATGAACGCGGCGCCGCCCTCGGCGGAGGCGATGCGGCCGACGCTGCCGCGCATCAGGCAGGTGCCGGCCGCCAGCGCGGCCAGGAACGAGAACTTGGTCCACTGCGCGCGGGCGATGTCCTCCACCGCGTGGTGCTCGATGCCGGCCCGTTCGCACAGCGCGGCCAAACCCCGCACCCGTCCGCTGCCACCGCCGTCGCGCTCGCCGAAAGTGAGCGAGGCCGGGCGGGCATGGTGGACGATGGCGCCGTCGGCAGCCTTGCTGACGCTGATGAAGCACAGCCCGCCCAGCACGCGTTCGCGGCCGAAGCGCGCATCCAGCACCGGGTAATGGCGCAGGCCGTTGAGGATCGGCAGCACGGTGGTGGCCGGGCCCACGGCCGGGGTCACCGCCTCGATGGCGCTGTCCAGGTCGTAGGCCTTGCAGGCCAGCAGCACCAGGTCGAAGGGCCGCTGCGCGGCCAGCGCGGGCAGCGCCTCGGCGGTGGTCCATTCGACCCTGAGGTCGGCATCGCCCAGCGGGCTGCGGATGCGCAGGCCGTCGCGGGCCAGCTGCGCCGCGCGCGCCGGGCGCACCAGGAAGGTCACGTCCGCGCCGGACTGGGCAAGGCGCCCGCCGAAGTAGCCGCCGGTGCCGCCGGCGCCGAGCACGAGCACGCGCATGGCCTCAGCTCCGCAGGCCCACGCCGCGGCGCAGCAGCCACAGCGAGACGGCCGACAGCACCGCCACGAAGGCCAGCATCAGCACGTAGGCCACCCACAGCGGCACGTCCGAGGTGCCCAGCAGGCCGTAGCGGAAGGCGTTGACCATGTAGAAGATCGGGTTGGCGTGGGTGGCCGCCTCCGCCCACGGCGGCAGCAGCGTGACCGAGTAGAACACGCCACCCAGGTAGGTCAGCGGGGTGAGGATGAAGGTCGGGACGATGGCGATGTCGTCGAACTTGCGGGCGTAGACCGCGTTGACGAAGCCGGCCAGGGAGAAGATGGTCGCGCCCAGCAGCACCGTGCTCAGGGTCACCAGCGGGTGGGGGATGCGCACGGTGGTGAAGCACATGGCGATGCCCAGCACGATCGCGCCCACCATCAGCCCGCGCAGCACGGCGCCGGCCACGTAGCCGCCCAGGATCACCCAGTTGGGCATGGGGCTGACCAGCAGCTCCTCGACGTGGCGGCCGAACTTGGCGCCGAAGAACGAGGAGGAGATGTTGCCGTAGCTGTTCTGGATCACGCTCATCATCACCAGGCCGGGGACGATGAACTCCATGTAGCTGTAGCCGCCCATGGTCCCGATCCGCGAGCCGATCAGGCCGCCGAAGATCAGGAAGTACAGGGTCATGGTGATGGCCGGCGGCACCANGGTCTGGCCCCAGATGCGCAGGATGCGGCGCACCTCGCGGCGGACGATGGTGGCCAGCGCGGTCCAGTTGCGCGCCGTGTCGCTGCGCGCCTGGAGGCGGTCGGGGGCGGAAACGGGGATCCGGCTCATGCGGCCTCCCTCGACTGGCCGGTCAGGCGCACGAACAGTTCCTCCAGGCGGTTGCTCTTGGTGCGCATGGAGCGCACGCGGATGCCGGCCGCGTCCAGGGCGGCGAACACGCGGTTGAGGTCCATCGCCCGCGGCATGTCCAGGTCCAGGGTCTGGCGGTCGGCCGCCACCAGGGTGGCGCCCTCGACCACCGGCAGGGTGGCCGGCAGCTGGCCGTCGATGTCCAGCAGGAAGCCCTCCACGTCCAGCTTGGCCAGCAGCGCGCGCATCGGCCCCTGCTCGACGATGGTGCCGCGGTCGATGATGGCCAGGTTGCGGCACAGGCTCTCGGCTTCCTCCAGGTAGTGCGTGGTGAGGATGATGGTCGTGCCGGCGGCGTTGATCTCGCGCAGGGCGCGCCACATGTCGCGGCGGATCTCGATGTCCACGCCGGCGGTGGGCTCGTCCAGGATCAGCAGGCGCGGCCGGGTCATCATGGCCCGCGCGATCATCAGCCGGCGCTTCATGCCGCCGGACAGGGTGCGGCTCATCACCCTGGCCTTGTCCCACAGGTGGGCGCGGCGCAGCTCGGCCTCGGCGCGGGCCTCGGCCTCCTCGCGCGGGATGCCGTAGAAGCCGGCGTAGTTGACCAGGATCTCGAACGGCTGCTCGAACAGGTTGAAGTTGATCTCCTGCGGCACCAGGCCGAGCAGGCGCATGGCCTCGCTGCGGCGGGTGACCAGGTCGGTGCCGAACACCTCGACCGAGCCGGAGGTCAGGTTCACCAGAGAGCTGACGATGCCGATCAGGGTGGACTTGCCGGCCCCGTTGGGGCCGAGCAGGGCGAAGAAGTCGCCCGGCATCACGTCCAGCGACACGCCCTTGAGGGCCTGCACGCCGTTGTCGTAGGTCTTGCGCAGGTCGCGCACGCGCAACGCGGGGACCGTTGCCTCGGGTGTGGAGGGACTCATGGGGGCCTTTGCGCCTGCAGGGCGCATGCTCGGAGCTGCCGCTATTATAGGTGCGGCCCGGGCCCGGCCCCGGTGACACACTGTTGCGGATACCGAACGCCTTGCCCGCCCACTTCCCGCTCCGCCTCGTCGAACGCCGCATGCTGGCGCCTTCCATCGGCCACTACGTGCTGGCGCGCGACGACGGCCAGCCGCTGGACTTCGTGCCCGGCCAGTTCATCCAGGTGCACTTCCAGTACGCCGACGGCACCCCGGCCAGGCGCAGCTATTCGCTGGCCACCGTGCACGACCATGCCCTCGGCCCCGGCGAGGCGGTGGAGATCGCGGTCAGCTACGTGCCCGGTGGCGCGGCCACCGCGCTGTTCGAGGGCCTGCGCCCCGGCGACCGCATCCAGGCCAGCGGCCCGTACGGGCGCTTCTGCCTGCAGCCCGGCGACCGCAACCGCCGCTACATCCTCGTGGCCACCGGCACCGGCGTGNCCCCGTACCGCTCGATGCTGCCGGTGCTGGCACGGCTGATGGACGAGCGCGGCGTGGAGGTGGTGCTGCTGCAGGGCGCGCGCACGCCGGCCGAGCTGCTCTATGGCGGGGAGTTCCGCGCCTTCGCCGCGGCCCATCCGCGCTTCCGCTACATGCCGTGCCTGTCGCGGCAGCTGCCCGAGGCCGGTTCGGCGCACGAACACGCCGACGTGCGCCAGGGCTACGTGCAGCAGCACCTGGCCGAGCTGGCCCCGGATCCGGCCGGCGACATCGCCTACCTGTGCGGCAACCCCGACATGGTGGACGCCTGCTTCGAGGCGTTCCGCGGCTTCGGGACTGTCGCCGGCGCACATCCGCCGCGAGAAGTACATCAGCACCAAGTAGGCCGTCCGGCCTGCGCGACCCGCCTGCCGCGGCGCGGGCGTCCGCACCACGCGGTCGCGCCCCGGGGGCATGTAAAGGATGCTTGACACCCGCGCCGGCCCACGGCAGCATGCCTGTCAAGTTCCCTTGACACACGGAACCCTCATGAACAGTTCCCGCCGCCTGGGCCTGATCCTCGGCCTGCTGGCCCTGCCGCTGTTCGGTGCGGCGGCGGTCGCCGCGCGCGCGGCCGGCTCGGCCGGCCACCTGCCCGGGCTGCTGGCGGGGATGGGCTGCGGCCTGCTGTTCGCCGCGGTGCTGTTCTGGTTCACGCCCGGCGATGTCCACGACTGTGCCCCGCCGGCGCTGGCCCGGCGCTACTACCGCGAGTTCCTGCTGCCGATGGCCGCCTACGTGGTGGTGATGCTGTTCTGGATGCGGATGGTGCGCGCGGTGGAGCTGCCGGCCCTGCGCGTGCCGGTGGCGCTGCTGCCTGCGCTGCTGATCGGCCTGGCGATGCGCGCGGTGGCGCGCTACGTGCGCGACTCGGACGAGATGCAGCGGCGCATCGAGCTGGAATCCATCGCCATCGGCGCCGGGGCCACCGCCGTGCTGTACATGACCCTCGGTTTCCTGCAGAGCGCCGGCCTGATCGCCGTGCCCGCGGCGCCCGCGATGCTGTTCGTGTTCCCCGCGCTGTGCGTCGGCTATGGCCTGGCCAGGCTGTTCGTTGCGAGGCGTTACCTATGAGGCTCACGAAACTCCAGCTTCCCGGCTCTCATGGCATGAGTCCGGCCATGAAGCGCATGCACCGACGCTTGATCGCTTCCATGGCCCTGATGCTGGTCACTGTACTGGTGCGCGCCCGCTGGGGCGGACCGGACGCATCGCAGTCCACGCGCCTGCTGCTGTCGTTGCTGGTCATCCTGCCCTTCGCCTGGATGTGCCTGCTGTACGGGCGCTTCCTGCGCGAGTGCGACGAGCTGGAGCGCGCCATGGAGCTGTCCATCCTGGCCTGGACCGGGGGCATCGTGTTCGCAAGCCTGCCCCTGATCATGATGGCTCTCAACCTGGGTCTGGTGGCCTGGGACGGGCCGCGCGTGGTGTACGTCGTAAGCTGGCTCGCCACCGCCACCATGCTGGTGGTACGCACGGTGCTGCGCCGGCGGTACGCATGAACAACCGGCTGCGCGAACTGCGCGAGGAACGCGGCTGGTCGCAGGGACAGCTGGCCGAACTGCTGGGCGTGTCCCGGCAGACGGTCAACGCCCTGGAAACCGGCAGATACGATCCGAGCCTGCCACTGGCGTTCCGCATCGCACGGCTGTTCGGCACCGCGATCGAGGCGGTGTTCCTGTACGAAGAAGAATCCTGACCCTCCCAAGGAGCACGAAACGAGGATGTCACGCAAGAACCGCCTGATACTGGCCACCGTCCTGGTGGCCGGCGTACTGGGCTGGCAAGCCTGGCAACGCCGGCCGCCGGCCGAAACCCAGGGTGCGGAGGCGCCGGTGCCGGCCGCCACCGCCCCCGTGCACCGCTACGGCTCGCTGGAGTTCAGCGCGTGCACCCTGCGCCCGCCGGGCAGCCGCATCAGCCTGGAGGCGTACTGCACCACCCTGGAGGTGCCCGAGGACCGCGACCGGTCCGACGGACGCCGCATCGGCCTGCGCATCGCCTGGGTGCCGGCCCGGCGCGACGATGTGGCGCCTGATCCGGTGTTCTTCCTGGCCGGCGGGCCGGGCCAGTCGGCGGTGGACACCTATCCGGCCCTGGATCCGGCCTTCGCCGAGGTGCGCAAGCAGCGCCACGTGATCCTGGTCGACCAGCGCGGCACCGGCGGCTCCAACCTGCTGGCCTGCGACGTGCCCGAGGAAGACCTGGTCGAAACNGGCGAGGCGGCGATGGAGGCCGCCGCGGCCGCCTGTGCGCAGGCCCTGGCGGAGAAGGCCGACCTGCGCCGCTACACCACCACCGATGCGGTGGCCGACCTGGAGGCGGTGCGCCAGGCCCTGGGCGTGGACCAGGTCAACCTCGTCGGCGTCAGCTACGGTACGCGCGTGGCCCAGCAGTACGCCATGCGCCATCCGCAGCACACCCGCGCCATCGTGCTCGACTCGCCGGTGCCCAACACCCTCGGCCTGGGCAACATCTTCGCCCGCAACCTGGACGACGCGCTGGCGCTGCAGTTCTCGCTGTGCGGGAAGGAGCCGGCCTGCCGCGACCGCCTCGGCGACCCGCGCCAGGCGCTGGACACGCTGCTGGCCCGCCTGCGCCAGGCGCCGGCCACGGTGCGCTACCGCGACGCGACCACCGGCGAGCCGGCCGAGGGCCAGCTCACCGCCGCCACCGTCGCCGGCCTGGTGCGCATGTACGCCTACCTGCCGGCCGCCTCGGCGCTGCTGCCCAAGCTGCTGCACGAGGCCGCCGGCGGGCGCCACGAGAACCTGATGGCCCTGGCCATGCTGCTGCGCTCGCAGCTGCAGCACTCGATGGCCATGGGCATGCACATGTCGGTGGTGTGCAGCGAGGACGCCGACAGCATGGTCGCCCGCGCCGAGGACGAGGGCACCGTGCTGGGCAACCAGATGCCGCTGGCGCTGGCGGCCATGTGCCGGNCCTGGCCACGCGGCGAGGTGCCGGCGGACTTCCGCCAGCCGCTGGCCACCGAAGTGCCGGCGCTGGTGCTGGCCGGCGAGTTCGACCCGGTGACCCCGCCGCGCTACGGCGAGGAGGTGGTCGGCCACCTGCCCAACGGCCGGCTGTTCGTGCTGCGCGGCCAGGGCCACAACGTGGTCGGCGCCGGCTGCACGCCCAGGCTGCTGGCCCAGTTCGTCGAGCAGGCCGACGCCGGGGCGCTCGACGGCGCCTGCCTGGACGACCTGGCCTACACCCCGCCGTTCACCGGCTTCAACGGCTGGGAGCCCTGAGCGGCGCAGCCACACAAGGAACGCATCGATGATCGTCGCAGAACGACTTCGCAAGACCTTTCCCGGCAAGGGCAAGGACAAATCCCGCGTGATCGCCGTGGACGAGGTGGGCTTCACCGCCCATGACGGCCAGATCACCGGCCTGCTCGGCCCCAACGGCGCCGGCAAGACCACCACGCTGCGCATGCTCTACACGCTGATGAAGCCGGAAAGCGGGCGGGTGCTGGTGGACGGCGTGGACGCGGCCGCCGAGCCGGAACGGGTGCGCCGCAGCCTGGGCGTGCTGCCGGACGCGCGCGGCGTGTACAAGCGCCTGACCGCGCGCGAGAACATCGAGTACTTCGGCCGCCTGCACGGCATGGACAGGGCGGCCATCGCCGAGCGCACCGCGCGCCTGNCCGCCGCGCTGCAGATGGAGGACTTCCTCGACCGCGCCACCGAGGGCTTCAGCCAGGGCCAGCGCACCAAGACCGCGATCGCCCGCGCCCTGGTCCACGACCCGAAGAACGTGATCCTGGACGAGCCGACCAACGGCCTGGACGTGATGACCACCCGCGGCCTGCGCGGCTTCCTGCGCGAGCTGCGCGAGGAGGGCCGCTGCGTGATCTTCTCCAGCCACATCATGCAGGAGGTGGCGGCGCTGTGCGACCGCATCGTGATCATCGCCCACGGCCGGGTGGTGGCGCAGGGCACCACCGATGAGCTGCGCGCGGCGGCCGGCGAGCCCAACCTGGAGGATGCATTCGTGAAACTGATCGGCAGCGAGGAGGGCCTGCAGGCATGAACCGCGCGGGAACCCTGAGTGCCATCTGGACCGTGATGTGGAAGGAGCTGCGCGACTTCGCCCGCGACCGCCGCACCTTCCTGCTGACCCTGCTCACCGGCCCGCTGCTGTACCCGGCGCTGTTCCTCGGCCTGGGCGCGCTGAGCGAGGCGCGCATGACCACACAGCTGGAGAAGCCGCTGGAGCTGCCGGTGGTGGGCATGGAGCGTGCGCCCAACCTGATGGCCTACCTGCGCGGCCTGGGCATCCACGCCAGGCCCGCGCCGGAGGACATCGAGGCGCGCATCCTCGCCCAGCAAGAGGACCTGGCGCTGGTGGTCGGCGAACGCTACGCCGAGGACTGGCGCGCCGGCCGCCCGGCCGAGGTCGAGCTGGTCGCCGACACCACCCGGCGCACCGCCGAGGTGCCGGTGGCGCGCGTGCAGAAGGCGCTGGCGCAGTACAGCCAGACCGTGGGCTCGCTGCGCCTGCTGGCGCGCGGCATCGACCCGGCGGTGATGGCGCCGGTGAGCCTGGGCACGCGCGACCTGGCCACGCCGGAGGCCAAGCGCGGCCTGGTGCTGTCGTTCCTGCTGCCGCTGATCATGACCCTGTTCGCCTTCATCGGCGGCTCGCACCTGGCCATGGACGCCACCGCCGGCGAGCGCGAGCGGCAGTCGCTGGAGCCGCTGCTGGCCACCCCCGCCGCGCGCGGGGCCCTGGTCAGCGGCAAGATGCTGGCCGCGGCCGCCATCGGTCTGGNCTCGATGCTGCTGATCCTGGTCTCGTTCAAGCTCAGCGCCGGCCTGACGCCCTCGGCGCGGACCCTGGACGTNAGCATGGCCGCCATCGCCCGGCTGGTCCTGATCCTGCTGCCGCTGGTGCTGATCGGCACCGCGCTGCTGACCTGCCTGGCGGCCAGCGCCAAAAGCATGAAGGAGGCGCAGGGCCACATGATCTGGCTGATGCTGCTGCCGCTGCTGCCGGCCTACGCGCTGATGGCCTATCCGATCAAGGACACCGCACTGTGGCAGTACGCCGTGCCGTTCCTGGCGCAGAACCAGATGATCGTGAAGATCACCCGCGGCGAGGTGCCTTCGCCGGAACAGTGGGGGGTGTACCTGGCCGCCTCGCTGGCGCTGGCGCTGCTGCTGTGGGTGCTGGCGGTCTGGCGCTACCGCCAGGAGAAGCTGGCCATCTCCGCCTGACGGCGNCGACGACGGAAAAGGAAAGGGCCCGGCGGATGCCGGGCCCTTTTCCGTCGCGTGGCCGCAGGGCTCAGCCGCCCGGCGTGAACACCAGGGTGCGGCGGGTGGTGACCGGCGCCGGCACCGGTTCGAAGCGCCAGCGGCGCACCGCGGCCAGCGCCTCGCGGTCGAAGATGCGGGCCGGAGTGGCACGCAGCACGCGGGCCTCGGTCACGGTGCCGTCGGTGCCGACGGTGAACTCCACCAGCACCTCGCCCGAGGCGCCCGAGCGCAGCGCGTCCGGCGGGTAGCGCGGCGGCGGCATGCTGATCGGGCGCAGCGGACGCTGGGCCGGGGTGGCCGGCGCGGCCGGCGGCTGGGCCGCCTGCTGCTGCGCGGCCTCGCGCGCGGCGGCCTCGGCCGCCAGGCGCTCGGCCTCGCGGCGCTGCGCCTCCAGGCGGGCGGCTTCCTGTTCCTGGGCCAGGCGGCGGGCCGCCTCGGCCTCGGCCTGCTGCTGCTGGAGCAGGCGCTGGCGTTCGGCCTCGGCACGGGCCTCGGCCTCGGCGCGGGCACGGCGGGCCTCGGCCTCGCTGCGCTGGGCCACCGCCTGCTGGCCGGCGGCGATGCTCTGGCGGATGCGCGGCAGCGCCGGCGCGGCCGGATCGGCCTTCTCCAGCAGGGCGACCAGGCGCTGGGCCTCGTCGAACTGCTCGCGGCTGACCGCCAGCTCGGCGGCGATGACGGTGTAGGGCATCAGGTCGGTCAGCGCGCTGGCCACCGCCGGGTCGTCGGGGAGCTTGTCGCGCAGGGCCAGGTAGTACTCCATGGCGTTGTCGCCGGCCGGGGCGTACATGCGGTTCTCGCGCAGGGCCTGGGTGGCGGCCTCGCGCAACTGGTCGGCGCCCATGGCCTGCACGCTGGCGGCCACCGCCGGGGCCGGCGGCTGCGCAGCCGGGGCCGCGGACTGCGGGTCCTGGGCCGTGGCGGCGGGGGCGGCGGCGGGCGCGGTCTCCTCCTGCCTGGAGCAGGCGGCAAGCAGCAGCACGGCCAGAAGCACGCACGCGCGCAGCCACGACTTCGGCGAAATCGTCAACAACACCATTCGTTTACTCCCCTGTGGCGGTAGCCGGTGGCAGCGCCGGCGCAGGCGCTCCCGGGGCCGATTGTTCAACGGCACGGGCCGGCTCCACAAGTCGCGGGCCCGGCTACTTGCCGATGCAGAAGGTGCCGAAGATGTGGCCGAGCAGCTCGTCGGCGGTGATCCGCCCGGTGATCGTGCCCAGCGCGTCGTGGCCCAGGCGCAGCTCCTCGGCGGCCAGTTCCAGCTGGCCGGCAGCCAGCCAGGCCTCCGCCTGGCGGCCGTGCTCCAGGGTCCGGCGCAGGCCCTCGACCTGGCGGGCGCGGGCGGAGAACTCGCCCTCGGCCGCCTCCGGCGCGCCCCCGGCGGCCAGTTGCCGCAGGGCCGCGTGCAGCGCCTCCAGGCCCCGCCCGGTCAGCGCCGACACGCGCAGGCCGCCGTCGGCCGGCGGCGGCGCGTCGGCCGGCAGCAGGTCGGCCTTGTTGTGGATCCACAGCCGCTGCGGCACCGCCGCCGCGGCCTCGTCCAGCAGGGCGTGGCCGGCATCCGGGTCGCGCGCGTCCACCACCAGCAGGGCCAGGTCGGCGCGTTCCAGCTCGGCACGGGCGCGGCGCATGCCTTCCTGCTCGATCGCGTCGCCGCCCTCGCGCAGGCCGGCGGTGTCGGCCAGGACCAGCTCCAGGCCGTCGATGCGCACGGTCTCGCGCAGCACGTCGCGGGTGGTGCCGGCCACGTCGGCCACGATCGCGCGGGCGTCCCCCGCCAGGGCGTTGAGCAGCGAGCTCTTGCCGGCGTTGGGCGGGCCCAGCAGCACCGCGTGCAGGCCGTCGCGCAGGCGGCGGCCGCGCTCGGCCTCGGCCAGCAGCCGCTCCAGGTCGGCGCACAGGGCCTGCAGCGATGTCCGCACCTGGTCCAGGCCCAGGGTCTCGATCGGCTCGTCGGCGAAGTCGATCGCCGCCTCCACGTGGATCCGCAGGCGCAGCAGGGCTTCGGCCACGGCTTCCACGCGCCGCGAGAACACCCCGTCCAGGGCGCGGCGCGCGGCGCGGGCGGCGCGCAGGTCGGCGGCGGCGATCAGGTCGGCGATGGCCTCGGCCTGGACCAGGTCGAGCTTGCCGTTGAGGAAGGCGCGCTGGCTGAACTCGCCGGGCCGGGCCTGGCGCGCGCCCAGCTCGCGGCAGCGCTCGATCAGGCGGCGCAGCAGCACCGGGCTGCCGTGCGCCTGCAGCTCGGCCACGTCTTCGCCGGTGAAGCTGTGCGGGGCGGGGAAGGCCAGGACGATGCCGTCGTCGATCACCGCCCCGTCGGCGTCGCGGAAGCAGGCGCGCAGCGCGCGGCGGGCCGGCAGCGCGGCGCGGCCGCACATCTGCGCGGCGATGGCCAGGGCGCGCGGGCCGGACAGGCGGACGATGCCGATGCCGCCGGCACCCGGCGCGGTGGCGATGGCGGCGATGGTCTCGGCCTGGGGGATCCATGGACACAGCGTAGCGGCGGTGCGGGGCCGGTGGCGGCGGCGGATGCGGGAAGCCCGCCTTGCGGCGGGCTTCCCGGGAGGGTGGCGACCTACTTGGCCGGGCGCGGGGCCGGCTCGCCGTGCTTTTTCATCATGTACCACTGCTGCAGCAGGCCGAGGGCGCCGTTGGTCACCCAGTACAGCACCAGGCCGGCCGGGAAGAAGGCCATCAGCACGCCGAAGGCCACCGGCATGATCTGCATCATGCGCTGCTGCACCGGATCCACCCCCGGAGCCGGCTGCAGCTTCTGGGTGAACCACATCACCGCCACGTTCAGCACCGGCAGGATGAACCACGGGTCGCGCGCGGTCAGGTCCTGGATCCAGCCGATCCACGGCGCGTGGCGCAGCTCGACGGACTCCACCAGCACCCAGTACAGGGCCAGGAACACCGGCATCTGCACCAGGATCGGCAGGCAGCCGCCCATCGGGTTGATCTTCTCCTTCTTGTACAGCTCCATCATCGCCATCTGGAACTTCTGGCGGTCGTCGCCATAGCGTTCCTTCAGCTGCTGGATGCGCGGCTGGAACTTGCGCATCTTGGCGAAGCTCTTGTACTGGGCCGCCGACAGCGGGTAGAGCACCAGCTTGACGATCACCACCAGGCCGATGATCGCCCAGCCCCAGTTGCCGAACAGGCCGTACAGGCCACTGAGCACCCAGAACAGGCCCTCGCCCAGCAGCGCCATCAGCGAGAACTGGCTGTAGTCCACCGCCCGCTCCAGGCCGGGGACACCCTGGGCGCGGATCTGCTCCACCAGTTTCGGGCCCACGTACAGGCGGGCCTGGGTGGTGGCGCTGGCGCCCGGGGCTACCAGCAGCGGAGCGCCCATTTCGCGCACCAGCGGGCCGGTGGCCGGCAGGTCGAGGGAGATGGTGCTCGGCTGGCCGCGCTCGGGGATCCAGGCGCTGAAGAAGTGGTGCTGGAGCATGGCGATCCAGCCGTCGCGGGTCTGCGCGTTGACCCGGCCGTCCTCGAGGTAGTCCTCGTCGAACTTGCGGCGCTGGTAGCTGCCGTCGTACCAGGCCGCGCCGGTGAAGCTGTAGGACTGCGGGCTGGTGAAGCTGCTCTTGAGCACCGGCGGCACGCGCATCAGCTGGCGGTAGACCTGGCCCTGCCAGGGCTGGCTGCCGCGGTTGTGCACCTCGTCGCGCACCTCGATGGCATAGGCGCCGCGGCGCAGGGTGTAGGTGCGCACGATCTCCACGCCGTCCGGACCGCGCCAGACGAACGGCACGCTGACCGCCTCCTGGCCCTCGCCCAGGGCGTACTCGCGCTGTGGCTGCGCCGGCACGAAACCGGCCTGGTGGGTCGGGGCGGCGGCGCCGGCGCTGACCCAGCCGCTCTGGGCGGCGTAGAACTCGCGCGGGGAATCGTTGAACAGGCGCACCGGCGGGCTGCCGGCCTCGCGGGTCTGCGGGTACTGCAGCAGGTCGGCCTGCAGCACGTTGCCGCCGTCCAGGACCAGGCGCAGCACGTCGGTGGTCACCGTGACCCGTCCGGCGGCCGGGGCCGGGGCGGCCGGCGCGGCGGTGTCGGCCACCGCGGTGGCGGCGGGCACGGCGTCGGCACCGGCGGCCTGCGGCGCGGGGACGGGCGCCGCATCCACGGCGGCCGGGGTCTCGGCCGGGGCCGGGGCGGGCGGGGCAGCCTGCTCCCTGCCCCACTCCATCCACAGGAGCGTGGCCACCATCAGCCAGGCAAGGATCAGGAATACGCGGGTCTGGTTCATCAGGGCAGGCAGGCTCAGCCGGTCCGGGGGTCCGGCTTGGGATCGGAAGGGGAAACGGACGTGGGGGGCGCGGGCATTGTGCCGCCGGGGGGCGGTGCCGGCAATGCGCCGAGCTTGCGCAGCAGGCGCCGCAGCGAAGCCGCCAGCTCGGCGTGCCCGGCGCGCGCCGCGGCCGGGCGGGCGACGATCACATAGTCGCCGCCGGCCAGCTGCGGTCGCAGGTGGCGCACGTTCTCGCGCAGCACGCGCTTGATGCGGTTGCGGCCGACCGCGCGCGGATCGACCTTGCGCGACACCGCCAGGCCGAAGCGCGGTGGGGTTGCTGCCGGCAGCCAGTGCAGGCCGAGCAGGGCGTCGCCGTGGCGGCGACCGCCCTCGAACACGCGTGCATACTGCACGCGCGAACGGACCCGGGCGCTGCGAGGGAATCGCGCGCGCGGGTCCGTGGTCATGGCGGGATGGGAGCGCCGCGGCCCCGCCGCGGGCGGGGCGAGCGTGCTCAGGCGCTCAGGCGCTTGCGGCCCTTGGCACGGCGACGGGCCAGGACCTTGCGGCCGTCGGCGGTCTTCATGCGGGCACGGAAGCCGTGGTCGCGCTTGCGCTTGAGGTTGCTGGGCTGGAAGGTGCGCTTGGTGGCCATGGCGGCACTCGGTTAACTGGACTGAAAGAACCGGAAATTCTGGGGGATGGCGCCGGCCCGGTCAAGTCGGACCGGCATGCGGGCCCGCGCCCGGTGTCAACGGCCCTGTGGATGCCCTGTGGATGAACCTTGGGAAAAGCCGCCCCGGGTGGTAGGCTGGAACCGTCCGATTTCCGTCCCCCGCGCCCCGCCGCCGACGCCCTGCGTCGCGGCCGGCGCCCGATGAGCTTTGCCTTTCCGATGGATGCCTGGCCCCGCTGTCTGGAACGNCTCGAAGCCGAACTGCCGGCCGAGGACGTCCATACCTGGCTCAAACCCCTGCAGGCCGAGGAGCGCGCCGACGGTGTAGTGCTGTACGCGCCCAATGCCTTCATCGTCGAGCAGGTGCGCGACCGCTACTTGGCCCGGATCCGGGAGCTGGCGCAGCACTTCGCGGGCCATCCGAACGTGGCCCTGGAGATCGGCTCGCGGCCCAGGCCGGTCGAGCCGGGGCCGGCCGCCGCGCCGGTGGCCGGGCCGGCCGCCCCGGCGGCACGGGCCAGCGCCCCGGCCGAGCCGTTCAACGGCAACCTGGACCCGCACTACACCTTCGACAACTTCGTCGAGGGCCGCTCCAACCAGCTGGGCCGGGCCGCGGCCTGGCAGGCGGCGCAGAGGCCGGGCGACCGCGCCCACAATCCGCTGCTGCTGTACGGTGGCACCGGCCTGGGCAAGACCCACCTGATGTTCGCCGCCGGCAACGAGATGCGGCGGCTCAATCCCAACGCGCGGGTGCTGTACCTGCGCTCGGAGCAGTTCTACAACGCCTTCTTCCGCTCGCTGCAGGAGAAGACCGCCGACCAGTTCAAGCGCCAGTTCCAGCAGATCGACGCNCTGCTGATCGACGACATCCAGTTCTTCGCCGGCAAGGACCGCACCCAGGAGGAGTTCTTCCACACCTTCAACGCGCTGTTCGACAGCCGGCAGCAGATCATCATGACCTGCGACCGCTANCCGCGCGAGGTGGACGGCCTGGAGCCGCGGCTGAAGTCGCGCCTGGCCTGGGGCCTGTCGGTGGCCATCGACCCGCCGGACTTCGAGACCCGTGCGGCGATCGTGCTGGCCAAGGCGCGCGAGCGTGGCATCGAGGTCCCGGACGAGGTGGCCTTCCTGCTGGCCAAGAAGATGCGCTCCAACGTGCGCGACCTGGAGGGCGCGCTCAACACGCTGGCCGCGCGCGCCAACTTCACCGGCCGGGCCATCACCGTGGAGTTCGCCCAGGAGACCCTGCGCGACCTGCTGCGTGCCCAGCAGCAGGCCATCGGCATCGCCAACATCCAGAAGACGGTGGCCGACTACTACGGCCTGCAGGTCAAGGACCTGCTGTCCAAGCGCCGCACCCGCTCGCTGGCGCGGCCGCGGCAGATGGCCATGGCCCTGACCAAGGAACTGACCGAGCACTCGCTGCCCGAGATCGGCGACGCCTTCGCCGGCCGCGACCACACCACCGTGCTGCACGCCTGCCGGCAGATCAAGGCGCTGATGGAGACCGACGGCAAGCTGCGGGAGGACTGGGATAAGCTCATCCGCAAGCTCAGCGAATAACCGGTGTCCAAGGCCGGGATGGGCTGGGGATAACCCGGGGACAGATCGCAGGCCCCGATTTCATCCACAGCTTGTCCCACCTTGTCCGGAAACTTCCGCGCAGGCTTTGCCTTCGAAGGAAAACCCACAAAAACAAAGGCTTGGATGCGTTATCCACAAGTCCGGGCCGACTCCAGCACCACCGCTTTCCGATTTATTCCACATCTTTCAAAGCGTAGAGGCACGGACTTCCATGCGTTTCACCCTGCAACGCGAGGCCTTTCTCAAGCCCCTGGCCCAGGTGGTCAACGTGGTAGAACGCCGGCAGACGCTGCCCGTGCTGGCCAACTTCCTGGTCCAGGTCCAGAACGGGGTGCTGTCGCTGACCGGCACCGACCTGGAAGTGGAGATGATCGCGCGTGCCTCGGTCGAGGATGCCGAGGACGGCGAGACCACGATCCCGGCGCGCAAGCTGTTCGAGATCGTGCGCGCCCTGCCGGACGGCAGCCGGGTCACCGTGTCCCATTCCGGTGACAAGGTCTCGGTGCAGGCCGGCCGCAGCCGCTTCACCCTGGCCACGCTGCCGGCCAACGACTTCCCCTCGGTGGACGAGGTCGAGGCCAACGAGCGGATCAGCGTGCCGGAAGCCGCGCTCAAGGAGTTGATCGAGCGCACCGCTTTCGCCATGGCCCAGCAGGACGTGCGCTACTACCTCAACGGCCTGCTGTTCGACCTGCGCGAGCAGACCCTGCGCTGTGTGGCCACCGATGGCCACCGCCTGGCCCTGTGCGAGGCGCCGCTGGAACAGCCGGTCGTGGCCAAGCGCCAGATCATCGTCCCGCGCAAGGGCGTGATGGAACTGCAGCGCCTGCTGGAGGGCGGTGACCGGACCCTGGAGCTGGAGATAGGCCGCAGCCACATCCGGGTCAAGCGCGACGACGTCGGTTTCACCTCCAAGCTGATCGACGGTCGCTTCCCGGACTACGAGGCGGTGATCCCGATCGGCGCCGAGAAGGAAGTGAAGGTGGACCGCGAGGTGCTGCGCGCCGCCCTGCAGCGTGCGGCGATCCTGTCCAACGAGAAGTACCGGGGCGTGCGCATCGAGATCTCGCCGGGCCAGCTGCGCATCAACGCGCACAACCCGGAACAGGAGGAGGCGCAGGAGGAGGTCGAGGCCGATACCCGCGTGGACGGGCTGGCCATCGGCTTCAACGTCAACTACCTGCTGGACGCGCTGGGTGCGCTGCGCGACGAGCACGTGGTGCTGGCGCTGCGCGACGCCAACTCCTCGTCGCTGATCCGCGAGGCGGGCAGCGAGCGCTGCCGCCACGTGGTGATGCCGCTGCGGCTCTGACCCGGGTGGATCCGCAACCGACCATGTTCCACGTGGAACGCCACCGACGCCCGGCCCCGGCCGGGCGTCGTGCTGTCGGGGAGGGCACGCCATGCGCGTGACCCGCCTGGTCCTGCGCGACCTGCGCCGCTTCCAGGCGGCCGAGCTGGAGCCGGCGCCGGGCCTGAACCTGCTGACCGGGGCCAACGGTGCCGGCAAGACCAGCGTGCTGGAGGCCCTGCACCTGATGGCCTACGGCCGCAGCTTCCGCGGGCGGGTGCGCGATGGCCTGGTCCGCGACGGGGCCGAGGCCCTGGAAGTGTTCGTCGAGTGGGAACAGACCGATGCCGGCGGCGGCACCCGGCGCCGGCGCGGCGGCCTGCGCCACGGCGGCCAGGCCTGGACCGGGCGCCTGGACGGCGCGGACGTGGCCCACCTGGCCGAGTTGTGTGCCGCGTTGGCGGTGGTGACCTTCGAGCCGGGCAGCCACGCCCTCGTCAGCGGCGGCGCGGAACACCGCCGCCGCTACCTCGACTGGGGGTTGTTCCACGTGGAACCGGACTTCCTGCCGGTGTGGCGCCGCTACGCCCGGGCGCTGAAGCAGCGCAACGCCCTGCTCAAGTCCGGCGGCGGCGACGCGCAGCTGGAGGCCTGGGACCGCGAGCTGGCCGAGGCGGGGGAGGCGCTGTCCCTGCACCGCGAACGCTACCTGGGCGACCTGGCCGCGCGGGCGGTGGCGATCCTGGGCCGGCTGACCGACGGTCTCGCCCTGGCCGGGGTGGAGTTCCAGCCCGGCTGGCGCCGCCAGGAGCTGTCCCTGGCCGACGCGCTGTTGCTGGCCCGCCAGCGCGACCGGCTGGCCGGGCACACCTCGGTGGGCCCGCACCGGGCCGACTGGCGCCTGCTCCTGCCCGGGCTGCCCGGCCGCGAGGCGCTCTCCCGCGGCCAGGCCAAGCTGGCGGCACTGGCCATGCTGCTGGCCCAGGCCGAGGACTACGCCGCCCGCCAGGGGCAGTGGCCGGTGGTGGCTCTGGACGACCTGCCTTCGGAGCTGGATCGTACCCACCAGCGCCGGGTGCTGGACCACCTGCTGGCGCAGCCGGACGTGCAGCTGTTCGTCACCGCCACCGAACCGCCGCCGGCGGTGCTGGAAGCCGGGCTGGCGGCGCGCGTGTTCCACGTGGAACAGGGCCGCATCGGGCCCTGAATCCCCCTGCGCCCCCGCGCCCGGCGGGGTGGGGGTGCCGGCTGGTATAATCGACTGTCACCCCCATGGCCATGGTGACCGCGTCCCCCGTCGGGCGCGCGGCACGGGCTCCGATCGCGGCGAAGGCATGAGCGAGCACATCCCGAGTTCCACCCCCGGCAACGATTCCTACGACTCCAGCAAGATCACCGTGCTGCGCGGCCTGGAGGCGGTGCGCAAACGGCCGGGCATGTACATCGGCGACGTGCACGATGGCACCGGCCTGCACCACATGGTGTTCGAGGTCGTGGACAACTCCGTGGACGAGGCCCTGGCCGGCTACGCCGACGAGATCGTGGTGCGGATCCTGCAGGACGGCTCGGTGTCGGTCACCGACAACGGCCGCGGCATCCCGGTGGACATCCACAAGGAGGAGGGGCGCTCGGCCGCCGAGGTGATCCTCACCGTGCTGCACGCCGGCGGCAAGTTCGACGACAACGCCTACAAGGTCTCCGGCGGCCTGCACGGCGTGGGCGTGTCGGTGGTCAATGCCCTGTCCGAGCACCTGTGGCTGGACATCTGGCGCGACGGCTACCACTGGCAGCAGGAGTACGCCCTGGGTGAGCCGCTGTACCCGCTGCGCCGCCTGGAGGCGTCCGAGCGCCGCGGCACCCAGCTGCGGTTCAAGCCGGCCGCCTCGATCTTCAGCGACGTGGAGTTCCACTACGAGGTGCTGGCGCGCCGCCTGCGCGAGCTCTCGTTCCTCAACTCCGGCGTCAAGATCACCCTGGTCGACGAGCGCGGCGAGGGCCGCCAGGACGTGTTCCAGTACGAAGGCGGCATCCGCAGCTTCGTCGAGCACCTGGCCCAGCTGAAGACCCCGCTGCACCCGAGCGTGATCTCGGTCAGCGGCGAATACAACGGCATCGTGGTGGAAGTCGCCCTGCAGTGGACCGACGCCTACCAGGAAACGATGTTCTGCTTCACCAACAACATCCCGCAGAAGGACGGCGGCACCCATCTGGCCGGCTTCCGCGCGGCGCTGACCCGCACCCTCAGCAACTACATCGAGCAGAACGGCCTGGCCAGGCAGGCCAAGATCAACCTCTCGGGCGACGACATGCGCGAGGGCNTGATCGCGGTGCTGTCGGTCAAGGTGCCCGACCCGAGCTTCTCCAGCCAGACCAAGGAGAAGCTGGTCAGCTCCGAGGTCAAGCCGGCGGTGGAGAACGTGTTCGGCGCGCGCCTGGAGGAGTTCCTGCAGGAGCACCCGCAGGAGGCCCGCGCCATCGCCGAGAAGGTGGTGGACGCGGCCCGCGCCCGCGAGGCCGCGCGCAAGGCGCGCGAGCTGACCCGGCGCAAGGGGGCCCTGGACATCGCCGGCCTGCCGGGCAAGCTGGCCGACTGCCAGGAAAAGGACCCTGCTCTTTCTGAACTGTTCATCGTTGAGGGTGACTCCGCCGGCGGCTCGGCCAAGCAGGGCCGCAACCGCCGCAACCAGGCGGTGCTGCCGCTGCGCGGCAAGATCCTCAACGTCGAGCGCGCCCGCTTCGACCGCATGCTCTCCTCGGCGGAGGTCGGCACCCTGATCACCGCGCTGGGCACCGGCATCGGCAAGGACGAGTACAACCCGGACAAGCTGCGGTACCACCGCATCATCATCATGACCGACGCGGACGTGGACGGCTCCCACATCCGCACCCTGCTGCTGACCTTCTTCTACCGGCAGATGCCGGAGCTGATCGAGCGCGGCCACGTCTACATCGGCCTGCCGCCGCTGTACAAGGTCAAGCAGGGCAAGACCGAGCTGTACCTGAAGGACGACGCGGCGCTGAACGCCTACCTGGCCAGCAGCGCGGTGGAGGGGGCGGCCCTGGTGCCGGCCGAGGGCGAGCCGCCGATCACCGGCGAGTTCCTAGAGAAGCTGCTGCTGGCCTACGCCGCCGCGCGCGAGGCCATCGCCCGCAACAGCCACCGCTTCGACCCGCACCTGCTCGAGGCGCTGATCGACTTCACCCCGCTGGATGCCGCGCACCTGCAGAGCGAGGCGGGCGCCAAGGCCCTGGAGNTCCTGGAGGCGCGCCTGAACCGCGGCAGCCTGGGCAGCCCGCGTTTCTCGCTGAAGCTGGTGCCCGGCAGTGAGGGCCAGCCGGCGGCGCTGAACGTGGTGCGCCGGCACATGGGCGAGGAGCGCCAGTACCTGCTGCCGCTGTCGGTGTTCGAGTCCGGCGAACTGCGCCCGCTGCACGAGGCGGCGGCGCTGCTGCACGGCCTGGTCCGCGAGGGCGCGCAGGTGGTCCGCGGCGGCCGCTCGCAGGCGGTGACCAGCTTCGCCCAAGCGCAGGCCTGGCTGATGGAGGAGGCCAAGAAGGGCCGCCAGATCCAGCGCTTCAAGGGCCTGGGCGAAATGAACCCCGAGCAGCTGTGGGAGACCACGGTCAACCCGGACACCCGCCGCCTGCTGCGCGTGCGCATCGAGGACGCGGTGGCCGCCGACCAGATCTTCAGCACGCTGATGGGCGACGTGGTCGAACCGCGCCGCGAGTTCATCGAGAACAACGCGCTCAAGGTCGCCAACCTGGATGTCTGACGCCGCTCCGGGGCTGCCGCCGGCGATGCCGGCGACCGGCCCGGCCGCGGCGCCGCGGCCGGTGGGACCGCTGCTGGCCGGCTTCGCCCTGGACTGGGCGGTGGCCATGGTCCTGCTGGTGGTGGTCTCGGCCGGGGTGGCCACGGCCTGGATGGTGGCCCGCGCCCTGGCCGGCGTGGCCCCGACCGGCGAGCTGGATCCGATGGGCCAGCTGCTGGCGGCCATGGCCGGGGTGCTGGTGCCCGCGCTGGCCCTGTACTTCTGGCGCCGCCGCGCCGACGCCGGCGAGTGCCTGCGTTCGCGCCAGGCGGCCGCGCGGCCGCGCACCTGGCTGCTGAGCCTGCTGGTCGGCGCCGGCTGCTTCGGCTTCGCCACCGGCTTCTCGGCGCTGGCCTCGGCGCTGGGCCTGGAGCCGGTGCCCAGCAACCTGAGCGTGGTCGAGGCCGGCTGGCAGCGCTGGCCGGTGTTCCTGGTCCTGTTCGCGGTGCTGCTGGCGCCGGCCTACGAGGAACTGCTGTTCCGGCGCGTGCTGTTCGGTCGCTTCCTCGCCGGCGGCCGGCCCTGGCTGGGCCTGCTGCTCAGCAGCCTGGCCTTCGCCCTGGTGCACGAGCCGCCCGGCCTGACCGCCAACGGTCTGGCCGGGATGCTGCAGCTGTGGCTGGTCTACGGCGTGCTCGGCGCGGCCTTCGCCTGGGTGTACTGGCGCACCGGCACCCTGTGGGCGGCGCTGGCGGCGCATGCGCTGAACAACGCGCTGGCGCTGGGCTCGTTCCTGGCGGGGGCCGCTTGACGAAAAGTTAAGCCCGTCGCGACNAAACTCGTATACCCCGATCCGGGAACGGACCGACCCTATGAAACCCTGGATGCTGGCGGCGGCCATCGCGATGCTGGTGGCGGCCTGTGCCACGGCCACCTCGCCGACCGGTCGCAAGCAGTACCTGTCGTACTCGGACGACCAGCTCAACCAGATGGGCGCGCAGGCCTTCATCGAGATGAAGGCCAAGCAGACCGTCGCCACCGACGCCGGACNGAACGCCTACGTGCAGTGCGTGGTCCGCGCGCTGGTGCCGCACCTGCCGGAGGAGTGGCGGGGCCTGCAGTGGGAGACGGCGGTGTTCGTGGACGACGAGCCCAACGCCTTCGCCCTGCCCGGCGGCAAGGTCGGCGTGAACAGCGGCATGTTCAAGGTCGCGAAGAACCAGGACCAGCTGGCGGCGGTGATCGGCCACGAGATCGGGCACGTGTACGCGCGCCATTCCAACGAGCGCATCACCCGGCAGAGCATGGCCTCCACCGGCCTGGCGGTGGTCGGTGCGCTGGCCGGCAGCCGCTACGGCCAGTCCGGTGCCGACCTGGTCACCCAGGGCGGCAGCATGGTGGCGCAGCTGGGCCTGCTGCTGCCGTTCTCGCGCGTGCAGGAGACCGAGGCCGACGAGATCGGCCAGCGCCTGATGGCCGAGGCCGGCTTCGACCCGGCCGAGGCGGTGGCGCTGTGGCAGAACATGATCGCCACCAGCGCCGGCCGCAGCCCCGAGTGGCTGTCCACCCACCCCGATCCGCAGAACCGCATCCGTGCGCTGCAGCAGCGCGTTCCCGCGCTGCAGGCGGTACGCGACGCGGCCCGGCAGGCGGGTCGGATACCGCGGTGCAGCAACTGACGCCCTGCCGAACCAACCGTTTCCGTATGGTGGCCGGTTCTGATAGCGTTGCCGGTCCGATTCCTGACGCCGTGGCCGGAAGACCGGCCCGACAAGAGGTGAGCCCGATGAAATTCCGCAAGCAAGCCGTCCTGTCCCTGTTCATCGCCGCCGCGCTCGGTGGCGTGGTAGTGACGGACGCCACCGCGCAGACGCGCTCCAGCGGCCGGAAGGCGGAGAAGGCGCAGGTGATGTTCCCCGAGGCCACGCGCCAGGAGCCGGGGNTCAAGGCATCGGCCAAGCTCGGCCGCAAGCTGCAGAAGCTGATCGACGTCTACAACAAGGACGACCACGAGCAGACCCGCGCCCTGGCCGACGAGATCCTGGCCACCGACGGGGCGAACGAGTACGACAAGTCGCTGGCCGCGCAGCTGGCCTCGCAGGCCGCCTACAGCCTCGACGACACCGCCGCCGCCAAGGACTACCTGCGGCAGGCGCTGGAGTTCAACGGCCTGGACAACAACGGCCACTACCAGTCGATGCTGATGCTGGCCCAGCTGCAGCTGGCCGACGACGAGCTGCAGGAAGGCCTGGCCACCCTGGACCGCTACCTGGCCGAGACCAGGNCGACCCGTCCGGAGGATCTGGTGATCAAGGGCCAGGCCCTGTNCCAGATGGAGCGCTACCAGGAGGCCATCGCCCCGCTGAAGCAGGCGGTGGAATCCACGCCCGAGCCGCGCGACACCTGGGTGCAGCTGCTGATGGCCACCTACGCCGAGGCCGGCCAGAGCGCCGAGGCGATCCGCCTGGCCGAGCAGCTGGCGGCCAAGAACCCGGACGACAAGAAGGCGCAGACCAACCTGGCCACCGTCTACGCCCAGGCCGACCAGATGGACAAGGCTGCGGCCGTGCTGGAGAAGCTGCGCGCCGCCGGCCAGCTGACCGAGGAGCGCGAGTACCGCCAGCTCTACGTCACCTACGCCAACATGGACGGCCACGAGAAGGACGTCATCGAGGTGATCAACGACGGCCTGCAGAAGGGCATCCTCAAGCCCGACCACCAGACCTACCTGGCGCTGGCCCAGTCCTACTACTACAGCGACCAGATCCCGCAGGCCATCGAGAACTGGCAGAAGGCCGCCCCGCTGTCCAAGGACGGCGAGACCTACCTGAACCTGGCCCGCGTGCTGTGGCAGGAAGGCCGCATCCCCGAGGCCAAGCAGGCCGCCCAGCAGGCCCTGGCCAAGGGCGTNCGCAACCCGGAGGACGCCCGCAAGATCCTCAACCTGAAGTGAACAAAGTAATGGGCCGCGCCCTAGGCACAGGGCGGCGGTATTGTTATATGCTTGGCGGTTCATGCGGTGTTTACCGCGCGAACCGGGAACCCGCATCGGGCTCCAACCCCCCCAAAGAGCCACTGGCGCATGTCTGAACAACTGGTCGTCCACAGGAAATACGAAGAAGNCGAGGACAGCGGACTCAGCTGGCCGCGCATCATCGGCATCGCGTTCGTCATCGCGTTGCACCTGGCGGCCCTGATGCTGCTGCTGATCCCCGCCGTCGCGCCAAAGGCGGAGGTGGAGCAGGAACGCAACATCCTGGTCACGCTGGTAGACGCCCCGCCGCCGCCGCCGCCGCCCCCGCCGCCGCCGCCGCCGCAGGACAAGCCGCCGCCGCCGATCAAGGAGCTGTCGCCGCCCAAGCCGTCGCCGGTGCCGCCGCCGCCGGAGGCGCCGCCGATCGAGGTGGCCGAGCCGCGTCCCACCGACGTCTACGAGCCGCCCGCGCCGCCGGCGCCGCCGGCCCCCGTGGCGGACGTGGCCGCCAGCGTGGACATCTCGTCGAAGAACATGAACCCGCCGCGCTACCCGCCGGCCGCCGCGCGCGCCGGCATCGAGGGCGAGGTCATCCTTGTCATCGACGTCGATGCGAACGGTAACGTGACCAACGTGACGGTCGAGAAGTCGAGCCGCAATCGCGACCTGGACCGTGCCGCGGTCGAGGCCGCCCGCAAGTGGCGTTTCAATCCCGCCATCGTGAACGGCCAGAAGGCGGCCGGTCGCGTCCGGGTCCCGGTGAACTTCACCCTGGGTTGATTGCCTCTTCCCGGGCCGGAACCGGACCTGGCTCCGGCCCCCTTCCCCCCTTCATCACCAATCACACCAAAAGGTAAGCGTCATGCTGCAGGAACTCATCATCGCCTCCGCCGCTGCTGGGGGTAACAGCGCCTCCGCCCTCACGCAGATGGGCTTCGACCATCTGATCTCCGAGATGGTCTCCAAGCCGGGCGAGTTCGCCGTGTCCTGGGTCGTGCTGATCACCCTCGTGGTGATGTCGGCCCTGTCCTGGTACTGGACCATCTTCAACGCCATCAAGAACGCCCGCCTGAAGGCGGCCGCCGACCGCGTGGTCAGCGCCTTCTGGGAAGCCCCGAACGCCCAGGAAGCCATCCGCGTCATGGAAGAGCAGCCGCGCAGCGAGCCGTTCTCGAAGATCGCCCTGGACGCCGCCCAGGCGGCCGCCCACCACCAGCGTTCCGAGGCCGGTGGCCTGGGTGAGAGCCTGAGCCGCTCGGAGTTCGTGGACCGCGCCCTGCGCCAGGCCGTCACCCGCGAGAGCGCCAAGCTGCAGTCGGGCATGGTGCTGCTGGCGACCGTCGGCGCGACCGCCCCGTTCGTGGGTCTGCTGGGTACGGTGTGGGGCATCTACGGCGCCCTGATCCGCATCGGCGCCACCGGTTCGGCCTCCATCGATGCCGTGGCCGGCCCGGTGGGCGAGGCGCTGATCATGACCGCCATCGGTCTGTTCGTCGCCATCCCGGCGGTGTTCGCCTTCAACTTCTTCAGCAAGATCAACAGCGCCACGATCGCCAAGTTCGACGCGTTCGCCCACGATCTGCACGACTTCTTCGCCACCGGCTCGCGCGTCCGCTGAGCCGGTTGCCGAAGCGTCGTCCCAGTAACACTCGGAGAGCCCCATGGCCTTCAGTACCGGCAACAACAGCGGCCCGATGAACGACATCAACGTCACGCCCCTGGTGGACGTGATGCTGGTGCTGCTCATCATCTTCATCATCACCGCGCCGCTGATGGCGCACAAGGTGAAGGTGGAGCTGCCGGAGGCGAACCTCGTCCACAAGGAAGAGGACAAGAACGACCGGCTCATGCCGATCACCGTGTCGGTGAAGGAGGACGGCTCGCTCTACTGGAACGACGAGCCGATCAACAAGGACATCCTCGAGTCCCGTCTGTCCAGCGCCGCCCAGCAGGTCCCGCAGCCGCCGCTCAACCTGCGCGGTGACCGCACGACCAAGATGCGCACGATCAACGAGATCACCCAGATCGCCCAGCGCAACGGCATGCTGGACATCGGCTTTGTCGCAACCAAAGAAAAGGGTCCGTAACCCATGGCTTTCAGTACCGGGGGCAACAAGGGCCCCATGGCCGAGATCAACGTCACGCCGCTGATCGACGTGATGCTGGTGTTGCTGATCATCTTCATCGTGACCGCGCCGATCATGACCTACCCGATCGACGTGGCCCTGCCGCAGCGGGTGATCAACCCGCCGCCGCAGTTGCGTGAGCCGCCGCCGCCGATCGAGCTGCGCATCGATGCGACCAACCAGATCTTCTGGAACAACAGCCCGATCTCGATCCGCGAGCTCCAGCAGAGGATGGAGACCGAGGTGCAGCGCGATCCGACCAACCAGCCGGAGCTGCGCATCGACGCCAGCGGCGACGCCGAGTACGAGGTCATGGCCAAGGTCCTGGCCGCGGCCAAGAACGCGGACATGAAGAAGATCAACTTCATCCAGCCGTAACCGCTTCGCGCCCGGTCCCGCTCCCCTGCAGCGGCGGGACCCGGGCGCCAGGCGGCCAGCCCGGCCGCAAGCATCGGCGCCGCCCCGGAAGGGGCGGCGCTTTTTCTTTGCGCGTTGCTGCAGGGTGACGGCCGCGGGTCAGGCGCGGGCGAGGATGCCCAGGTAGCCGCGCACGGTGGCGGCCAGGCCGGCGTGCAGGGCCTCGCCGNCCAGCGCATGGCCGATGGACACCTCCAGCNCCTCCGGCACCGCGGCCAGGAAGGCGCCGAGGTTGGCCTGGGACAGGTCGTGGCCGGCGTTGACGCCCAGGCCCGCGGCCCGGGCCCGGCGCGCGGTGTCCGCGCAGGCCTGCAGGGCCGTGGCCGCGTCACCGGTGGCGAAGGCCTCGGCGTAGGGACCGGTGTAGATCTCCACCCGGTGCGCGCCCAGCGCGGCCGCGCGCTCCAGGTCGCGCACGCCCGGATCGACGAACAGGCTGACCCGGCAACCCAGCCCGGCGAAGGCCGCCACCTGCTCCGCCAGCGCGGTGGTGTCGCCGTCGAAGGCGAAGCCGTGGTCGGAGGTCAGCTGGCCGTCGGCGTCGGGCACCAGTGTCACCTGTGCCGGGCGCACCTGCTCGCACAGGGCCAGCAGGCCCGGGTAACCCGGCCGTGGCGGCGCGAACGGGTTGCCCTCGATGTTCAGTTCCACGTGGTACTCGGCGCACAGCGCGGCCAGGCCGGGCAGGTCCTCGGCCACGATGTGACGCCGGTCCGGCCGCGGGTGCACGGTGATGCCGTGGGCGCCGGCATCCAGGCAGGCGNGGGCGGCGGCCAGCACGTCGGGTTCGCGGCCGCCGCGGGAATTGCGCAGCACCGCCACCTTGTTCACGTTGACGCTGAGCCGGGTCATGCGGGCGGCGGTTGCACGTCGTCGCCAGCGGCCCGGCCTTCCCCGGCGGCGCGGCGCCGGGCCTCGGCCAGCTCGCGCAGCCGCCGCAGCTCGGCCGGATCGATCATGGCCAGCTCGTCGCGGCTGCCGGCCTTCTCCAGGTACCAGCCGCGGATCCAGAGGCCGACCAGCACCACGGTGGCCAGCAGGGCCAGGGCCAGCACCCAGGCATGGGGGGTGGTCATCGCCACCGCCAGGGTCAGGACGGCGGCCAGCAGGTAGAGCCAATGCATGCGGATCTCCCCGGCAGGAGGGACCGGCCAATGATGCCGCGTCCGCGCGCCGCGGGACAGCGGCCTAGAGCAGCGGCGACAGCAGGCGGGCGAAGGCCTCCGGCAGGCGGTGGCGCCACAGCCCGGCCGGGCGGTCGGCACGCACCGGCGTGGCGGCGGAAAACTCCTGCTCCAGCAGGGCCTCCAGCGATGCGCAGCTGCCGCGGTCGCGCAGCAGCAGCGAGGCCTCGAAGTTGAGCCGGAAACTGCGGTGGTCGAAGNTGGCGCTGCCGACCATGCACAGCTCCTCGTCCACCAGCAGCGCCTTGGTGTGGATCATGCGCGGGCCGTACTCGTATACCTTCACCCCGGCGGCCAGCAGCTCGTCGAAGTAGGAGCGCGCGGCCAGGGTCACCAGCAGCGAGTCGCAGCGGCGCGGCACCAGCAGGCGCACGTCCAGCCCGCCCAGTGCGGCCGAGGTCAGGGCCATGCGCGCGGCCTCGCCGGGCACGAAGTACGGCGTGGCCAGCCACACCCGCCGGCGTGCCTCGTGGATCGCGCCCACGTACATCCGGTGGATGGACTCCCAGCTCGAGTCCGGACCCGAGACCAGCAGCTGCGCCGGGATCGGGCCGGGCACGGCCTTGGGCCAGTAGCCGGGCTGGTTGAAGTCGCGCGGGTCGCAGCCGGCCGCGTACACCCAGTCCTCCATGAAGACCAGCTGCAGGCTGCGCACCACCTGGCCCTCCACGCGCAGGTGCAGGTCGCGGTAGGCGCGCGGATCCAGCGTCTCGTCCTGGGCGTCGGTGATGTTGATCCCGCCGGTGAAGCCGGTCAGGCCGTCCACCACCACGATCTTGCGGTGGGTGCGCAGGTTGAGCCAGGGCCGGGTGAACGGGCGGAAGCGGGTGGGGTGGAACCAGCCGACCTCGCCGCCTGCGTCCAGCAGCGGCAGCAGGTGGCGGTGGCGCAGGCGTGAGGAGCCCACCGCGTCCAGCAGCAGCCGAATCCGAACGCCGGCGCGGGCACGCTCGGCCAGCAGCGCCAGCAGGCGCTGCCCGGTGCGGTCCGGCTCCCAGATGTAGTACTCCAGGTGGACGTGGTGGCGCGCGCCGGCGATGGCCTCCTCCAGCGCGGCATAGGTGGCGTGGCCGTCCACCAGCCAGCGGGCCGAGGTGGCGGTGGACGGCGGCAGGCCGGTGGCCGCCTGGCCCAGCCGGGCCAGTTCCACCGCGATCGGATCGCCGCCGGCCGAAGGCACCGCCTGGTCCAGGGTGGTGCGCGAGCGGCCGCGCCGCAGGCGCTGCCGCCGGATGCGCTGCGGACCGAACAGGAAATAGACCAGGAAGCCGAGGTAGGGCAGCGTGGCCAGCGCCAGCAGCCAGCTCAGCGTGGCCACCGGCTCGCGCTTCTGCAGCACGATCCAGATGCCCAGCCAGAGCACGTAGCCCAGCCAGGCGAGCAGCAGGTAGAGCCCCAGGTGGGGAGTGGCGCGCAGCCACTCCCAGGCGGAAACCAGCAGGTCAGGCATGGGGCCGATTCTAGGCGGCGACCGGGCCGACCGTACCACGGAGCAGGGGGCGCGAACGGCGGCGGCGCCGGTTCCGGAGGGGGCCGGCGGCGTAAACCGTTGCAGGCGGTGTATCGGACCTGCAACACCCCGCGGGAGCCAGCCGTGACAAGGCTTTCAAGCAGGCNGGCGCGTGCCCGCACCGCGGCGCTGTTACACCCGCGACACCGCAGGCGTCCGGCGAAACGGCACAACCTATTGGTTTTGCTGGGTTTTTCCCCTTGGCATGAAGCGTGCGACGAGGTTCCGGCCTCCCACCCAGGTGCACGAACATGCCACGCCATCACCTGTTGCTGATCGTTGCTGGAACGGCACTCCTGGCCGCGGCGCCGCGCCTGCACGCGGCCGACGCGCACATCGCCGTGCATCCCAGGCACGGGGAGATGGTGCTGCTGCGTGACGTCAACGCGCGCCCGGCCTACCGCCCGGCGCCGCCTTCGACGGCGCTGATCGTCGACCCCACGCCCCGCCGCGAAGTGGCCTACGTGCTGGGCACCGGCGAGCTGAGTGACGAGGACTTCGCCGGCATGTCCACCGGCCAGCGCGTGCACGCCGACGGTCCGCTGCCGGCGCGCATGACCCGCCAGGCTCTGGACGGCGTGTTCGACCAGGGCCAGGGCGGCACGCTGGTGCCCACGCGCGGCGCGGCCACGCTGGGTGGCGCCGGGGGCGGCGTCATCGGCCAGACCACGCGCGGGATCGGCGCGCAGGTCACCGGCGTCCTGTCGCAGCTGCCGTTCGGAGCCGCGCAGGCGCAGGGGGGAGGCAAGCCGTGAGCGCGGGGTTCCGTACCTGCCTGTTCATGCTGGCCCTGGGTGCCAGCCCGCTGGCCGTGGCGGACGAGTACGACGCGATGCTGCGTTACCTGACCGACACGCGCATCGACGGCCGTGCCCTGGCCGGGGCCAGCGGCGCCATCGCCGTCAACCAGGCGGCCGGCGACCTCAACCTGCAGGCCAACCTGCGCGGCCTGGCGGTCGGCCGGCAGGCTTCCGCCCACGTGGACGCCCGCCAGCTGCAGCAGGGCCAGGTCCACGACCTTCCTTCCGAAGCCAGCGCCGTCGTCGGCGGCTCGGCCCTGTCCGGCGGCGCCGGGCTGGCTTCCATCAACCAGGCCAGCGGCAGCGGCAACAGCCAGGTCAACGCGCTGTCCGCCGCCGTCGGCCAACCAGGCACGCACGGGGGAGCAGGACTGAAGGTCCGCGGCAACCACGTGCCGGCACAGCGGCAGGACGTCTTCGCGCCCTCGGGAAGAAGGACCCTCACCCGGCAAGCCGTGGTGGAGGCCGGGGCTTTGCGCGGGTTCGAAGGGGTCGTGCAGCTGAACCAGATCGCGGGATCGGCCAACCAGGTCGGCAATGGACTGGCCCTGACGGTGCAGCCGTGACCGCGAGCAAGGGAGCAGGTGTTCCCATCACGTTGGAAGAAGAGAGAGAGTAGCCATGAAAAGGAACCTGAAGTGGAGCGTGCTCGCCGTCGCCATCGTCGCTGCCAACGCGTCGGTCGCCCAGGCCGGAAGCGGCCCGGACATCAACTTCGAGTGGAACTCGACGATCAACGACGAGGTCAACAACACCGTCAACAACGAGTTCAACACGAACGTGGACGTCGCCCTGAACAAGGACGTCAACGTCGACATCGACTACATCGACAGNTTCGACCGCAGCACCACGATCGACGACAACTACAGCACCACGGTCACCAAGGACGTCAACGTCGACNTCGACCACGTCGANGACTTCCAGAAGACCACCACCGTCACCAACGAGTACAACACCAACGTCGACTACTCCGACAGCTTCGAGCGGTCCACCACGGTCACCAGCTCGTTCAACGCGGCCAAGGACGTCAACGTCGACATCGACTACGCCGACAGCTACGAGAACACCGAGCGGTACCTCCACGACGAGGCGTACACCAACCACCAGACCACCGTCCGCCACGACGAGCAGGTGGACGTGGACTCCAACATCGAGCGCGACGAGCACAACGTCTCGGTCAGCCTGCGCAAGAGCCTGTCGCTGACCTCCGACGTGAACTTCAGCGGCGATCCGACCATCAGCGGCGACATCGAGGTCGACTCGGCCGCCATCGCCGTGGTCGACAACCGCCAGCTGGTCTCCGGCAACCGCGCCGCCAACGAGGAGCTGACCANCGAGGCCTCGCTGCGCGGCGATGCCGCCTCGGGCGCGTCCGGCAACCTGCAGTTCAACGTGGGCGCCGGTGACAACAACGTCCAGGACAACGCCGCGGCGCTGTCGGCGGCCGATGCCAGCTTCGCCTTCGGCGTGGCCGATGCCGAGGTGTTCGTCAACCAGCAGGGTGGCGGCAACTGGACCTCCAACGTGGGCGTGACCAACGACGCGGCCATTGCCGGCGGGGCGTTCTCCGGTGCCACCGGCAACATCGGCGTGAACGTCGCCTCGGGCAACAACAACGAGCAGAAGAACGCGCTGGCCGCCTCGGTGGCGACCTCCGCCTACGCGACCGCCTCGGTCAGCTCGAACCAGATCTCCGCGGGCAACACGGTCAGCAACGCGCCGTTGACCCGCGAGGTCTACGAGACGCTGCAGATCCAGCTCAGCGGCACCGTGGACGGCACCACCTCGTCNACCGGCACCGGCACCTACGAGGGTTCCGGCGCGGCGTACCAGATGGACAACTTCTATCTGGATACCTGGAGTGGCGCGCTGCCGCACACCAACGGCACCACCACCGGCCACATCGACATGGACGCCGACATCCAGAACGCCGTGGAGAACCCGAACCGTCCGGGCGTGGGCGGCATCGCCTTCGACACCGAGGAGTCCGGCACCCTGGCGTTCGAGGAGATGGGCACGGCCGAGCTGGAGGCCAACCTGAGCGGTACGGTGCTGTACTCGAGCAACACCGTCGTGGCCGCGGCGTACAACAGCGCCAGCCTGTCCGGTTCGGCGTTCAGCGGCGCCAGCGGCAACATCGGCGTGAACGTCGCCGCGGGCACCGGCAACCTGCAGGCCAACAGCCTGTCCATGGCCGTGGCCCAGCCGGGTGCCGGCGGCGGTGGCGGCGGCAACGGCGGCGAGTGAGCCGCATCCCTCCGGGGATGACCGGGTGAACACCGGTCACTGGACGTGACCGGTACCCACGGCGTCCCGCCCCGCCCTCACCCGCGGGGCGGGACGCCTTCTCGCTGTACCGGATGCCGACGACCGCAGGGGACCACCATGCGCACCACCGCCTTCGCGCTCTCGACCTGCCTGCTGTGCCTGGGAGGCACGGCCGCGGGCGCGCGCGCCGCCGAGGTGGCCTTCACCGGCGTGCTGCCCAATGGCGCCCTGTACACCACGCAGGTGGAGAGCATGCACGACGCGCGCTTCCGCCACCTGGTCAGGCAGAAGAACGACTACAGCTGCGGCGCGGCCGCGCTGGCCACCATCCTGCGCTACGCCTACCACCTGGATGCCGACGAGGACACCGTCATCGAGGGCATGCTCGCCGTCTCCGACCCGGAGATCGTGCGCGAGCGTGGCTTCTCGCTGCTGGACATCAAGCGCTACGTCGAGTCCCTGGGAATGCGCGGGCGCGGCTACCGGGTGGACGAGGCGCGCCTGCGCACGCTGCGCGTGCCCGGCCTGGTGCTGATGGACGTGCGCGGTTTCCGCCATTTCGTCGTGCTCAAGCAGGTGCGCGGCGACATGGTCGAGGTGGCCGATCCGATCCTGGGCAACCGCGTGCTGCCGCTGGAGGAGTTCCTGCAGGCCTGGCCCTCGCGCGCGGTGTTCGTGGTCATCGGCAGCGATTTCGACCGCAACACGGTACTGCTGCAACCCAGCAGCAAGCCCAGTGCGCGAGCCATGTATGCGCACAGCCCGCTCACGGACGCGGAGCTGCTGGACTTCGGCTTCACCCATGCCGACCTGTTCTGAAAGGAGTCCTGCCATGAACGGCACACCGGTTTTCCTCCTGCGCGCCTGCGGCGCCGGGCTGGCCTTCGGGATGCTGGCCGCCGCGCTGCCCGGGATGGCGCAGGAGACCCCCAGGCCCGCCCGCGGACTGACCGAGCTCAGCGACGCGGAGCTGGGCGCCATGCGCGGCCGCTACACCGTCGGCGTCGACCAGGTGGCCTGGTTCGGCGTGACCATGGTGTCGCGCTGGGTGACCCAGGCCGGCCAGCTGCAGGCGCGCGTGCACATGGGCGTGGACGTGCGCGACCCGCGCCAGCCGCAGGTCACCTTCCAGCCGCACGTGAGCATCACCGCCGCCGACGCGCCGCTGCCGCCGGCGTCGTCCGGCCAGCGCACCGTGGATGCCGCCGGCCTGGCNAACGTCAACGGCATGGTGCAGAGCGTGCAGGTCGCCGGCGACGGCAACGTGGCCGCCAACCAGGCCGACGTGCGCGTGCGCCGGCTGGCCGCCGGCGAGGCGCCGCCGGCCGGCGGCGTGCAGGCGCTGTCGGCGCAGCAGAGCGTCGACGGCATGCAGGCCACCGCNACCCTCGACGGACAGGCGGCGCGGGTGCTGCTGCAGATCGACGGCCAGGGTGCGGTGCAGCAATGGATCGGCACCAGCGGCATGGGCCAGAGCATCCAGCTGGCGGCCGACGGCCAGGCGGCCAGCAACTGGATGGAGCTGGACGTNGCCAGGCAACCGCTGCCCGGACGCAGTATCGTTGGGCAGAACGTGGCCCAGGCCATCGCCCTGAGCCGCGGCCTGCCCGCCGGTTACTGAGCAAAGGAGTTGCCTGTGCGTATCCGAGCCCGCTTCGCGCCGCGTCCCTCCCGCCTGGCCGCCGCCGTGCTGCTGGCGGCCTGTGCGCCGCCGGTGCTGGCGCAGCAGCCGCCACCGCCCGCGCCGGCGCCCGTGACGCCGGAGGACGAGGCCGAGCTGCGCAGGCTCACCGAGCAGCTGGCCGCGCTGAAGGAGGCCTACGCCCAGGAAGTGCGCCGCCTGCGCGAGCTGGACATGCAGGTGCAGGCGCTGCAGGCCCGCCTGCAGGGCAAGGTGGCGGCCGCCACCGTGCCGGCCCCGGCCCAGCCGGCTGCGCCCGCCGCGCCGGCGGCGCAGACCCCGCGCCCCGAGCCGGCCCAGCCGCAGGCTCCGGCCCGGCCGCCGGAGGGCTACGCCGGCACCGCCGACGACGCCGAGCGCGCGCGCCAGGAGATGAGCCGCAGCGTGACCGACGTGAAGGAGCAGACCCGCACCCTGTTCGACCAGCGCGTGGTCTTCGAGAACGGCCTGACCTACAACCGCTACGACCGCAAGCAGCTGACCCTCAACGGCTTCCTGGCGCTGGACGCGATCTTCCTGGGCAACATCGCCATCGAGAACGTCGAGTCGGACACCCTCAGCTACAACGCCGGCCTGCGCTGGGGCGTGAGCCCGCGCCTGACCCTCAACCTGGACGTGCCCTACATCGCGCGCAAGACCGTGTACCAGAAGGGCGGCGCCGGCGGCGCGGCGGCGGCCATCGCCCAGGAGCACTCCAGCGGCCACGGCCTGGGCGACATCACCGCCAGCGCCAACGTCCGCCTGTTCAACGAGCGCGGCTGGCGCCCGGACACCGTGCTCAACGTCGGCATCACCGCGCCGACCGGGCGCGAGCCCTATGGCATCCCGTGGACCGTGCTCGAGCGCGACGACGACGACTTCATCCGCTTCGCGGTACCGGACGAGCAGCCCACTGGCAACGGCGTGTGGCAGGCCAGCGTGGGCCTGTCGGCGGTCAAGACCTCCGACCCGGCGATCCTGTTCGCCAACGCCGGCATGACCTATTCCAAGCGCGGCAGCTTCGACGACATCGACAACAACCCGGTCACGGTCAACCCGGGCGACGTCAAGCTCGGCAACTCCTACTACTTCGGCGCCGGCGTGGCCTTCGCCTTCAACGAGCGCACCAGCCTGAGCATCTCGCTCAGCGACCGCCTCTCGGCGCGGGCGCGTACCCGTTACCGTGGCGGCCCGTGGACCAAGGTGATCGGCAGCGACGCCAACGCCGCCATGTTCAACCTGGGGGTGACCTATGCACTCAGCCCGAACGCCACGCTGGTCGGATTGCTGGGCATCGGACTTACGCCGGACGCGCCGGACTTCACCCTCGGCTTCAAGGTGCCGTACACGCTGTAGTAGCGCGGGGGCGCGGCCGGCGCCGCGCCCTGCGGGCTCAGCTGCGCAGGCTCTCCAGCCGCAGCTGGTGCTTGCGGCACAGCCGGTACACCGTCACCCGCGACACCCGCAGGCGCCGCGCGCATTCGCTGACGTTGTAGCCGCTCTGGTGCAGGGCCTCGAGCAGGGTGTTGCGCTCGGCGCGCTGGCGCGGGCAGATCGCGTGGCCGTCGGGCTGGGCCTCGTCCGGCGCGTCCAGCTGCAGCGCCTGCACCGGGATCAGCTCGGTGTCGCANACCACCGCCGCGCGGCGCACCCGGTTGGCCAGCTCGCGCACGTTGCCCGGCCAGCCGTGCAGGCGCATGGCNCGGCGCGCCTCGGGGGTGAAGCCGCGGGCGCGGGTCGGATGCTCCTTGCGGAAGGCCTCGAGGAAGTGTGCGGCCAGCAGCTCGATGTCGTCCCCGCGGTCCCGCAGCGGCGGCATGTGCAGGCGCAGGACGTCCAGGCGGTAGAACAGGTCCTCGCGGAAGCGGCCCTGCGCCACCGCCTGCTCCAGGTTGACGTGGGTGGCGGCCAGGACGCGCACGTCCACCCGGATCTGCTGGTGGCTGCCGATCCGCTCCAGGGTGCCCTCCTGCAGCACCCGCAGCANGTTGGTCTGCGCGTCCAGCGGCAGGTCGCCGACCTCGTCGAGGAAGATGGTGCCGCCGTGGGCGGCCTCGAACATGCCGATGCGGCGCGCGGTGGCGCCGGTGAAGGCGCCCTTCTCGTGGCCGAACAGCTCCGACTGCACCAGGTACGGCGGCAGCGCGCCGCAGTTGACCGCGATGAAGGGCCCGTCGCGGCGCCGCGACATGCGGTGCAGCGCGCGCGCGGCCAGCTCCTTGCCGGTGCCGGTCTCGCCGGTGATCAGCACCGGCAGGTCGACCGGCGCGAACTTGTTGAGGTTGGCCCGGATGCGGAGCATGCACGGGCTGGTGCCGACCAGGCTGTCGTCGTCCTCGGGCACCGCGGCGCCTTCGGCCAGGGTCTGCAGGCTGCGCATCTGCGCCAGGTCCAGCGGTTCGCGCAGGCGCAGGTGTGCGCGCACGCGCGGCAGCGTCTCCGGCGCCTCGCCGAGGAAGGCCCACGGCAGCTCCGGATAGCGCTCGAGCAGGCGCATCGCTTCCCCGGTCCAGGCCGGGCTGGCCCGGCGCAGATCGAGCAGGGCCACGACCAGATCGGTCCCGCGCAGGCCGATGTGCGTACGGGNCGGTGCTTCCACCACCCGCAGCCCCCAACCTGCTGCTGCAAGGACCTCACGTTCACGCCGCGACGGTTGACCGAGCCAGATCAGACAACGCTTCCTGACGTCGCCTACTGTCACGTGAAACTACTCCTGTGTGACAGGACCCCCGGGAACGGCAAGGGTTACCGTGAAGATCGTTAGGATAGTGTGAATCCTGCACGGTGTGCATGTGATTTGCGTCAATGTGGTGATGCCCCGCATGCATACGCCGGCGCATGTGGACGTGCCGTGCCATGAACGGTTGCGCGCGGCGCTGGCCGCGTCGCATCCACTGAGACCGGCGGCGGTAGCCTTGGCGGCATGACCGAGACGATCAAGGGCCGCGGCTCGCGGCAGTACCTGCCCGGACGTTTCGAGCAGACCACGGTCGAGGCGGTGGACGACGGCTGGGAGGGGGCGGCCGAGCCCATGTCCGGGCCCGATCCGGCGCGCCCGCGCACCGAGGTCCGCGAGGAGGCCGCGCGCGGCATCATCAGCCGCAACGATTCGCCGGACGTGGGCTTCTCCCGCTCGGTGAACCCGTACCGCGGCTGCGAGCACGGCTGCAGCTACTGCTTCGCCCGGCCCTCGCACGCCTACCTCAACCTCTCGCCGGGCCTGGACTTCGAGACGAAGATCTTCGCCAAGACCAACGCGCCGGAGCTGCTGCGCCGCGAGTTCTCCCGTCGCGGCTACCGGCCCGAGCCGATCGCCCTGGGCATCAACACCGACGCCTACCAGCCGGTGGAGCGGCGCCTGCGCCTGACCCGGCGGCTGATCGAGGTGATGCTCGAGTGCCGGCACCCGTTCACCCTGATCACCAAGAACGCGCTGGTCGAGCGCGACCTGGACCTGCTGCAGCCCCTGGCGGCGATGGACCTGGTGAAGGTGTATTTCTCCGTCACCACCCTGGATCCGCACCTGAGCGCGCGCCTGGAGCCGCGCGCGGCCGCCCCGCACGCCCGGCTGCGGGCGATGGAACGGCTGCACGCGGCCGGGGTGCCGGTGGGCGTGATGTTCGCCCCGGCCATTCCCTGGGTGAACGACCACGAGCTGGAGGCGGTGCTGGAGGCGGCGCGCCAGGCCGGCGCCGAGAGCGCCGGCTACGTGCTGCTGCGCCTGCCGCACGAAGTGGCGCCGCTGTTCCGCGACTGGCTGCAGGCGCACCTGCCCGACCGCGCCGAACACGTGATGAGCACGCTGCGGCAGATGCGCGGCGGGCGCGACTACGAGTCCGGCTTCGGCACGCGCATGCGCGGCCGCGGCCAGTACGCCGAACTGCTGGAGCACCGCTTCGTCCTGGCCCGGCGCCGCTTCGGCTACGACGGGCTGCGGCCGCGGCCGCTGGACTGCAGCCGCTTCACCGCGCCGCGGCCGGACTCGCCGCAGGGCGAGCTGTTCTGACTCAGTGCGGCCGGGCCGGGTAGGCGATGAGCAGCACCAGGTCCTCCTCGCCGGCCTGCTCGATGGCGTGGGTGCTGCCGGCGCGGGTGAGCATGGCGTGGCCGGGGCCGACCTCGTGCACCTGGCCGTCGACCACGTAGCGACCGCGGCCGGAGAGCACGTAGTAGATCTCGTCGTGCTCGTGTGGATGCAGGCCGATGCCGGCGCCCTTGTGCAGCACGCGCTTGCGCAGCACGAACGGCAGGCCCGGGGCGTCGGCGAACAGCGGGTAGGCGGTGGTGGTGCCGGCGCCGCCGTGCGGCCCCGGCTGGGTGCGGGCCAGGCCGGCCTCGTGCACCACCTGCGACGGATGCGCCTGGCCGGCGCGGCGCGCCAGCGCGTCGGGCGGGGCGCCGCAGTCGGTGTCGCGCACCACATGCGCGGCCAGGGCCGGGTCGAGCGCCTTCCAGCCGCGCACCACCAGGCAGGCGACCAGGGTGGCACCGGTCTCGCTGAAATGGGTGTCGTCGGCCAGCCCGCGCTCGGGCACGTGCATGAAGTAGGGGCGCGAGGCCTCGTCGCCGAGCGCGCGCAGCCAGTCGGTGCTGCTGGCGTTGAGGTCGATCAGCGCCACCTCCTCGCGGCGGGCCAGGGCGCGCACCGCCTCGGCGTAGCGGCCGTGGGTGTCGAGCAGGGACCGGTAGGAGAACACGCGCCGGGACACCGGGGTCAGCAGGATCGGCGTGGCCCCGCGCGCACGGGCGGTCTCCACGTAGCGCATCAGCCAGTGCGGGTAGGCCTGCTCCGGGTCGTTGTAGCGGGTCGGGTCCTCGAACTTGGCGTCGTTGTGGCCGAACTGCACCAGCAGCACGTCGCCGCGGCGCAGCTCGCGCGCGATCGGTTCCAGCCGCCCTTCCTCGATGAAGCTGCGCGCGCTGCGGCCGTTGACCGCGTGGTTGCGCACCTCCCAGGCGGCCGGGTCGAGGAAGTCCTGCAGGCGCGCGCCCCAGCCCTGCTGCGGGGCGCGTTCGGGTGGATAGTCGGCGGCGGTGGAATCGCCGGCGATGAACACCCGGNGCGGCGCCGCCTCCGCGGCCGCCACCAGGGCCAGGCACGCCAGCAGGGCNGCGCCGAAGCGGGGGATCCGGTGCATGGAACCTCCGGGAAAACGGACCCGTGGCCGCGCGGCGGCACCGCGCGGCCGTCACGGATCAGCGCGCCAGCCAGCCGCCGTCGACCGGGATGATCGCGCCGTTGACGTAGTCCGAGGCGCTGCTGGCCAGGAACACCGCGGCGCCGCCCAGGTCCGCCGGGGTGCCCCAGCGCCCGGCCGGGATGCGGCCGAGGATCTCGGCGCTGCGCTTCTCGTCGGCGCGCAGCGCGGCGGTGTTGTCGGTGGCCATGTAGCCCGGGGCGATGGCGTTGACGTTGATGTTGCGGCTGGCCCACTCGTTGGCCAGCAGGCGGGTGATGCCGGCGATGCCGGACTTGCTGGCGGTGTAGGACGGCACGCGGATGCCGCCCTGGAAGGACAGCATCGAGGCGATGTTGATGATCTTGCCGCCGCCCTGCTGCATGAAGTGGCGGCCGGCGGCCTGGCACATGAAGAACGCCGACTTGATGTTGACGTTCATCACGTCGTCCCAGTCCTGTTCGGTGAAGTCCACCGCGTCGGCGCGGCGGATGATGCCGGCGTTGTTGACCAGGATGTCCAGGCGGCCGAGGCCGTCGAGGGTCTCCTGCAGGATGCGCGGGATCGGCTCGATGCTGATCAGGTTGGCCTGGATGGNGAGGAAGCGCCGGCCCAGCGCCCGCACCTTCTGCTCGGTCTCGGTCGGGGGCTGGATGCCGGCGGCGGCGATGTCGGCGCCGGCCTCGGCCAGCGCCAGCGCGATGCCCTGGCCGAGGCCGGTGTTGGCGCCGGTGACGAGGGCGACCTTGCCCTCGAGGCTGAACGGGTTGGCCATCGTGTTGCTTTCCTCCGCTGTGGATGGGGCGCGCCGGCGGCCGGCGCGCCGCGGGCGCTTACTTGAGCTGGCAGATGTCCAGCACGTGCATGTCGGTGTAGTCGAGGTTCTCGCCGCCCATCGCCCAGATGAAGGCGTAGTTGCTGGTGCCCGAACCCATGTGGATGGACCAGGGCGGGGAGACCACCGCCTCCTCGTTCTTCATCACGATGTGGCGCTGTGCGTCCGGCTGGCCCATGAAGTGGTAGACGCGGTCGTTCTCGCCCAGGTCGAAGTAGAAGTAGACCTCGCTGCGGCGGTCGTGCAGGTGCGGCGGCATGGTGTTCCACACGCTGCCCGGCTTGAGGATGGTCAGGCCCAGCAGCAGCTGCGAGGACTTGCAGGTGGAGGGCACGACCAGCTGGTAGATGGTGCGCTCGTTGCTGGTCTCCAGCGCGCCGCGCTCCAGCGCCACCGCATCCTTGATGGACAGGTGCCGGGTCTCGAAGCGGGCGTGGGCCGGGGTGGAGGCCAGGTAGAAGCGCGCCGGGTTGGCCGGGTCGAGGGAGGCGAAGCTGACCTCCTCGCTGCCCATGGCCACGTACAGGCAGTCCTTGGGCTCGAGCACGTACTCGGTGCCGTCCACGGTCACCTTGCCGGCGCCCTTGCCGACGTTGACCACGCCCAGCTCGCGGCGCTCCAGGAACGGCTTGCCGGCGGCCGAGGCCGGCTCGGTCTGGCGCGGCAGCGACACGGCCTGCTTCACCGGGGCGGCGCCGCCGATCACGAAGCGCTCGTAGTGGGTGTAGCTCAGCCGCACCTGGTCCTCGGCGAACAGGTTGTCGATCAGGAACAGGTCGCGCAGCTGGTCGTTGCTGGCGCCTTCCATCACGCCCGGATGGGTGGCGTAGTAGGTCTTCTGGTACATCGGTACGGCTCCTGGGACACGGCGGGGGGACGGCCCCGCTTCCAACACGAGTGGGATGGTAGCCGGTTTGGTAACCGGTGTCATACCGCGCTGCGGAAAGCCGGCGCGGGCGCACCCGCGCCGGGTCGCGGGGGGCTCAGGCGGGGGGCTGGCAGGAATCGCGCACGACCAGGTGCGGGCGCACGCTGGCCACCGGCATCGGCGCGTTGCCGGCGCGGATCAGCATGGTCGCGGCGATGCGCCCGGTGTCGCGGGTGTGCCGACGCACCGAGGTCAGCGAGGGCCACAGGCGCGAGGCCAGCGGNCTGTCGTCGAAGCCGATCACCGACAGGTCGCGCGGGATGCTCAGGCCGGTGCGCATGGCCACCTTGTACACGCCGGCGGCCATCTCGTCGTTGCCGCAGAAGATCGCGGTCGGCCGCTTCTTCCCGGCCAGCAGCTTCTCCGCCGCGGCCACGCCCGACTCGAAGGTGTAGCCGGCCTCGATGATGCGCGCCTTCGGCACCGAGACCCCGCGCGAGGCCAGGGCCTCGACGAAGCCGGCGGTGCGCTCCACCGCCGAGCGGTAGGCCGACGGGCCGGTGATCAGGGCGATGTCGCGGTGGCCCAGGGTCAGCAGGTAGTCGGCGGCCTCGGCCGCGCCGTCGCGGTCGTGGGTCACCACCAGGCGCGCGTCCTGGTCGTCCACGCCCATCGGCAGGATGCGGGTGTAGCGCACCCCCAACTCCGCCAGCATGTCGGCCAGGTTCTGGTCCTCGGATGCGCGCGGCACCAACATCACCCCGTGCAGCTTCTGCTGCTGCACGAAGCGCCGCACCCCGTCGATGTAGCCGGGGCTGCGCGTGTCGCACGGATGCACCACCAGCTCGTAGCCCGAGTCGCGCAGCGCATCCAGTGCGCCGTACTGCATGTCCACGATGTACTGCGCGGTGGGGTTGTCGTAGACCATGCCGATCAGGAACGAACGGCGGAAGGCCAGGCCGCGCGCCAGCGGATCGGGCGTGTAGCCGACTTCGCGCATCAGCGCCTCGACCTTCTCGCGGGTGTCCTTCCGCACCAGCGGCGAGTTGTTGATGATCCGCGAGACCGTCTTCTTCGACACCCCGGCCAGGCGGGCGATGTCGTTGATGGTGGCCGGCTTGCCGGTGGATGCGGGCCGGGTGCCCGTGGCGGCGGATGTCTTGCGGGGCATGGTCGGCTTGGGGTCCTTTGGACCGATTCTAGCCGGAGCCGCCGGCCCGCGCCGGGCCGGGGCGGACCGGCGCGGGAAGGGTCAGCCGCGCAGCAGCGCCGGCAGCCACAGCGACAGCTCCGGGAACAGGGCCACGACCAGCAGCACGCCCAGCCCGGCAAGCCAGAACGGCCAGATGGTCTTCATCACCTGGCCCACGGTCACCTTGCCGATGGAGGTGCCGATGAACAGCACCGAGCCCACCGGCGGGGTGACCAGACCCAGGCCGCCGGTCAGCACCAGCACCAGGCCGAAGTGGATCGGGTCGATGCCGTAGGCGCGGGCCACCGGCAGGAAGATCGGGGTGCAGATCAGGATCATCGGCGCCAGGTCCATGAAGGTGCCCAGCACCAGCAGCATGACCACGATCAGCAGCAGCACGGTGGTGCGGCTGCCGGCGATGGACTGCAGCAGCTCCACCGCCGCCGCCGGCACCTGCAGGTAGGCCAGGAGCCAGCCGAACACCGCCGCGGTGGCGATCACGAACAGGATCACGCCGGTGTTGCGCGCCGCGTGCACCACCGTGTCCAGGAACTCGCGCAGGCGCAGCTGCCGGTACAGGACCACGGTCACCAGCAGGGCGTAGACCACGGCGATGGCCGCGCTCTCCACCGCGGTGAACACGCCGGCGCGGATGCCGACGAAGATGAGGGTGACCAGGCCCAGCCCAGGCAGCGCCGCGACCGCGCGCACCAGCACCGCGCGCCAGCCGGGGAAGGCCTCCACGCCGTAGCCGCGGCGCCGCGCCACCAGGTAGCCGGTCGCCATCAGCGCCAGGGTCATCATCAGTGCCGGCACGATGCCGGCGGCGAACAGGTCGGCGATGGACAGGCCGCCGCCGGCCGCGGCCGAGAACAGGATCAGGTTNTGCGAGGGCGGCACCAGCAGCGCCACCAGCGCCGCGGTGATGCTGACGTTGACCGCGAAGTCGCGGTCGTAGCCGCGTCTGACCATCTGCGGGATCATCGTGCCGCCCACCGCCGAGACGTCGGCGATGGCCGAGCCGGACACGCCGCCGAAGAACAGCGAGGACAGGATCGAGACCTGGCCCAGGCCGCCGCGCAGGCGGCCGACCAGCGAGGAGGCCAGCGCGATCAGGCGCTCGGAGATGCCGCCGCGCAGCATGATCTCGCCGGCGAAGATGAACAGCGGGATGGCGATCAGCGAGGCCGAGCCGCTGCCGGCCGAGACCTGCTGGGCCAGCACCACCGTCGGCAGGTCCAGGTACAGCAGCACGGCCAGCGAGGCGCCGGCCAGGGCGAAGGCGACCGGCACGCCGATCAGCAGCAGCAGGGCGAACACGCCGAACAGCAGGGCGATGGCCATGTCTCAGTGCCCTCCTTCGGACGCGGCGCGCGGGGCCAGGGCCAGCGCCAGGCGGTGCAGTGCGAACAGCACCGTCAGTGCGCCGCCGGCGGCCAGCGGCAGGTAGTTGATGCTCTGCGGCAGCGGCGCGCCGGCGGCCTTGATGTCCCAGCCGTCCACCAGCAGCACGCCGGCCCACCAGGCCAGCACCCCGCCGATGGCGCCGGTGGCCAGGCACACCACCGCGTCGGCCACGCGCCGTGCGCCCGGGCCGAGGCGGTCGTGCAGCAGGTAGAAGCCGAAGTGGCGCTGCGTGTGCACGCCGGAGGCCGCGCCCAGGCCCATGGCCGTGGCCAGCAGCAGCACCGTGACCGGCTCGGTCCAGCTGGGCGAGTCGTTGAGCACGTAGCGGGCGAACACCTGCCACCCCTGCACCACCACCAGCCCCAGCAGCGAGGCGGCGGCGATGCCGATGGCCAGGCCGGCGATGCGGTCCAGCGCGCGCTGGACGGCGGAGGCCGGCGGGACGGTCGGGGCGTGGGACATCGCGGAATCCAGGCTCAGGCGAATTGGCGGATGCGGCGGTGCAGGTCGGCGAGCGCCGGGTCGCGCAGGTAGGCCTCGCGCAGCGGCCTCACCGCGGCGTGGAAAGCGGGCATGTCCACCTCGTTGAACTCGACCCCGTGCTCCAGCACCGCCTGGCGGGCGCGGCCCTCGGACTCGTCCCAGTGCCGGCGCATCACCTCCACCGAGGCGCGCGCGGTCTCCACCAGCAGGCGCCGGTCGGCGGGGGCGAGCGAGTCGAAGGTGGCGCGCGAGACCAGCAGGATGTCCGGCGCGTAGGAGTGCTCGCTCTGCGACCAGTACCGCGCCGCCTCGAAGTGGCGGCTGGAGTGGAAACTGCGCAGGTTGTTCTCGGCGCCGTCGATCATCCGCGTCTCCATGCCGGAGAAGGTGTCGCCCAGCGACATCGGCGTGGGGTTGGCGCCGAGCAGGCGCACCAGCTCGATGAACATGTCCGAGGAGGCCACGCGCAGCTTCAGGCCGCGCATGTCCGCGGGGCGGTGGATCGGGTGGCGGGNGTTGTAGAAGCAGCGTGCGCCACTGTCGTACACCGCCAGGCCGACCAGGTCGCGCGCCTCGAAGCCGCGCAGCACCGCGTCGGCGATGCCGTGGTCCAGGGCGTGGCGCATGTGCGCCACCGAGTCGAACACGTACGGCAGGCACAGGGCGCGGGTCAGGGGGAAGGCGTTGTTGAGCGCGCCCGAGTACACGCGGGTGATGTCGATCACCCCGAAGCGGGCCATGTCGATGGCCTCGGACTCGCGGCCCAGCTGGCCGGAGTGGTACAGGCGGATGTCCAGGCGCCCGCCGGTGCGCTCGCGCAGGGTCTGGCCGATCCAGCGCACCGCCTCCACCGTCGGGTAGTTGGCCACGTGCACGTCGGAGGCGGTGAGCATGCGCGTGCCGCCGGCGGCGTCCGCGCCACGCGCCAGGCCCGCCAGCGGCAGCGCGCAGGCGGCCCCGGCGCCGGCCAGCAGCAGGCGGCGCCGGCTCAGCCGGGCCATGCCAGGTCCCCGCGTTCGCCGGCCGGTTCGGCGCGGCACTCCAGCACCGCGTGGCCGGCGAACACCACCTTGCCGGTCTGGCCCGGCAGGATGTCGTGGATGCCGGTGGCGTTGCCGGTGGCGATCAGGTCGCCGCGGCGCAGCGGGCGGCCGCGGCGCGCCGAGCGCGCCAGGGCGAAGGCGAAGGCGCCGCGCAGGCCGCCGGGCAGGCGCATGGCCCCGCCGGTGCCGACGCTGGCGCCGTCGATGAAGGTCTCCGCGCGCAGCTGCGCCTCGTCCAGCGTGGTCCAGTCCGGGATCTCCGGGCCCACCATCAGGCCGTTGTTGTTGCCGAAGTCGGAGACCACCACCCGCGGGCCCAGCGCGTTGATCGTGGCCAGCGGACTGCTGGCCNCCTCCAGGCCGGTGAACAGCGTGGCCGGGTGCGCGGCCGCCTCCTCCGGGGTCCAGTCCAGCTTGTCGGCCGGGGCGTCGGCGTCCACGCGCAGCACGTACTCGGCCTCGATCGCGGCGAAGCCGCCCACGAACACCGGCACGGGCTGGGTGGCACCGGTGGCATGCCAGCACTGGCGGGCGAACACCGGGCCGAGCAGGCGTTCGTCGCCGGAGGCGTCGCGCCGCTCCGGGGCGATGTAGCCGACCTTCCAGCCGACCACCCTGTCCGGCCAGCGGGCGATGGCCAGGTCCTGCACCCGGTAGGCGGCCACCAGGTCCTCCGGGACCGGCCCGGGGAACCCGGCCAGGGCCTGGCCGTGGCGGCGTGCGTGCACGAAGCGTTCGGCGATGGCGACCATCTCCGGCGTCGTCGTCCCTTCCCCACTGCCGTTGAGCTTGCTCAAGTCGCCTCCGCTGGTATGTCTCGTCCGCCATGCTGCGGCGCCGTAAGACGGCGCGCGTGCGGCGGTATATGGTAAACCGGTGTCATCCGACAATTTGCCGCGTGGCGTCACGGCTCGCACGCTGCGCCGCAGCAGGAGGGGAGGGTTGTCCGCGATGGGGGTGCCGTTCGTGCGCCGTGCGCTCCGGGCCTGGTGCCTGGGCGGAGTGCTGCCGGGCCTGCTGGCCCTGCCGGCCCTGGCCGCCGGCCCGGCGCGGGTGCCGCTGTGGCCGGACGTGCCGCCGGGTTCGGAAGGCGTGGTGCTGGAGGAGCGTACCGTCGAGCGCAGCGACGACCCGGCCCTGCCGGACCGCTTCGTGGACGGCATCGCCCGGCCGTTCCTGCGGGTGTACCGGCCGCAGCGGCCGGACGGTCGCGCGCTGCTGGTGGTGCCCGGCGGCGGCTACCAGCGCGTGGTGGTGGACAAGGAGGGCACGGCGCTGGTGCCGGCCTTCGCCGAGGAGGCGGGCCTGACCCTGTTCGTGCTGTATTACCGCCTGCCCGGCGAGGGCCACCGCGGCGCGGCCGACGTGCCGCTGGCCGACGCGCAGCGCGCCATGCGCCTGGTCCGGCACCGCGCGGCCGAGTGGGGCATCGATCCGGCCAGCGTGGGCGTGATGGGCTTCTCCGCCGGCGGCCACGTGGCCGCCAGCCTGGCCACNCGCCACGCCGAGCCGGTCTACGCGCCGGTGGACGAAGCCGATGCGGAGGACGCGCGCCCGGCGTACGCGGTGCTGGTCTACCCGGTCATCGACATGGGCACGCACGCCCACCCCGGCTCGCGGGAGCGTCTGCTCGGCCCGATGCCGGACCCGGAACAGGTGGCGCGGTACTCGCTGCACCACCGCGTCGGCGCCGACACCCCGCCGGTGTTCCTGCTGCACGCGCAGGACGACGACGTGGTGCCGGTGGAGAACACCCTGCTGTTCGAGGCCGCGCTGCGCCGCGCCGGCATCGAGCACGAAACCCATCTCTATGCCCGCGGCGGGCACGGCTTCGGCGTGCGCGGGGCGCACGGCACGCTGGCGCTGTGGCCGCGCNTGGCCGTGGCCTGGATCCGCGCGCACGCGCCGCTGCCCGGCGCGGCGACCGAGGAGTGAGACCCATGGACACCCGCGACGACCCGCTGCCCGACCCGCGCCGCCGCCGCCTGCTGCAGGCCGCGGCCCTGGGCGCCGGCGTGGCCCTGGCCGGACCGGGCCCGCTGGCGCATGCCGCCGGCGAGACCGGCAGCCTCGCCCGCACCCGCCACGGCCGCGTGCGCGGCGTGCGCGAGCACGGCGTGCACGTGTTCCGCGGCATCCGCTACGGCGCCGACACCGCGCCGCTGCGCTTCCGTCCGCCGCGGCCGCCGCGGCCCTGGCGCGGCGTGGCCGAGGCCACCGCCTACGGTGCCCCGGCGCCGCAGCGCCACCAGGCCGGCAGCGAGGACTGCCTGTTCCTCAACGTGTGGACGCCGGGCCTGCGCGACGGCGCGCGCCGCCCGGTGCTGGTCTACATCCACGGCGGCGGCTACGACACCGGTTCGGGCTCGGACCCGGTGTACGACGGCACCCGCCTGTGCCGGCGCGGCGACGTGGTGGTGGTGACGGTCAACCACCGCCTCAACGCCTTCGGCTACCTGTACCTCGGGCGGCTGGCCGGCGCGCCGTTCGCGGCCTCCGGCAACGCCGGCCAGCTCGACCTGGTGCTGGCGCTGCAATGGGTGCGCGAGCACGCCGCCGAGTTCGGGGGCGATCCGGACAACGTCACCGTGTTCGGCCAGTCCGGCGGCGGCGCCAAGATCGCCACGCTGATGGCCATGCCGGCCGCGCGCGGCCTGTTCCACCGCGCCTGGACCATGAGCGGCCAGCAGGTCACCGCCGCCGGGCCGCGCGCGGCCACCCAGCGCGCGCAGCGCCTGCTGGAGGCGGCGGGCCTGGACCCGGCCGCGCCGGACGCGGTGGAGCGGCTGCTGGCGCTGCCGGCCGAGGCGATCCTGGAGGCCACCGCGGTGCGCGACTTCTCGCGCATCGAGGACACGCGCCTGTACTTCGGCCCGGTGATGGACGGGGAGGTGCTGCCGCGCCACCCGTTCTGGCCGGACGCGCCGCCGCAGTCGGCGCACATCCCCATGGTCATCGGCAACACCCGCGACGAGACCCGTGCCTTCCTCGGCGGCGACCCGGAGAACTTCACCCTGGACTGGGACCGGCTGCCGGAGCGGCTGGAGAAGCAGCAGTACGTGGACATCCGCGCCGACCTGGTGGTGGCGCACTACCGCGCGCTGTATCCGCACTACACACCCTCGGAGGTGTTCTTCGCCGCCACCACCGCCGGCCGTTCCTGGCGCGGTGCGGTGGAGGAACTGGAGGCGCGCGCACGNCAGCCGGCCGGGGCGGCGCCGACCTGGGCCTACCAGCTGGACTGGCCCTCGCCGGTCGAGGGCGGGCGCCTGCGCGCCTTCCACACCCTCGACATCCCGCTGGTGTTCGACAACGTGGACAAGCCCGGCGCGCGCGCCGGCGACGGCGAGGATGCCTGGCGCATGGCCGAACTGATGAGCCAGGCGCTGCTGGCCTTCGCCCGCCACGGCGATCCCAACCACGCCGGCCTGCCGCACTGGGAGCCGTACACGCTGCCGCGCCGTCAGACCCTGCTGTTCGATCTGCCGCCCGTGCTGGCCGACGATCCGCGCGGGGCCGAGCGCGCGTTCTGGCAGCAGGCGCCGTTCGTGCAGCGCGGGACCATGTAGGCGCGCCGGCAGCGCGGTGGCCGGGCACGGCGCGCGGGCGGACTGAAGACCGCCCGTGCGCGGCCGCTACCGTTGGTCTGTCCCCCGCAAACCGGAGCCTTCGCCCGTGAAACACCGCTTCCTCGCCGCCACGGTGGCGCTGTCCGCCGCCGCTTCCGCGCATGCCGCCCATCCCCGGTTCGTGGACTTCGTGGTCGGCAACGCGCACGACCGCGGGTTCACACAGTGTGATGCCGCCATCCGCGACGCCTTCGCTCACGCCGCCGGCGACGACGTGCGGGTGATCACCTTCCAGGGCGAGGACCGCTCCAGCCTGCGGATGGTCGCGGTCTATGGCAGCCCGGGGGACGTGGTCTACACCGAGGCCGAGTTCACCCGCGCCGGCGGCAGGTGCCGCTACTCCCTCAACCACACCATCGTCAGCAACCGCTCCNGCGCCGCCGAGATGGCGGCCCTGCCGGCGTTCCGCTTCGAGAACGAGACGGTGGGCGTGGTGTTCACCCGCAACGAGGGCGGCGTGNACCGGCTGCTGATCCCGGCCGGGCCGGCCGCGTGCACGGCCATCTTCATCCGCGACGGCGAGGCCTGATCGCCCGCCGCCGGCCGCGCGCTCAGTAGTCGAGCGCGCGGTAGCCGAACCGGAGGAAGCGCACGCTGCCCTCGCCGGCGGCATAGATGGCCGGCTTCAGCGCCAGGAACTGGCCGGCCACGTTGTGGTGGTAGCCGGACACCTCCATCTGCACCGGGTACTTCTCCCAGTGCCTGCCGTCGGTGCTGGTGTGGATGGTGACGATGTGCCGGTCGTTGGTCACCCGCAGCCACAGCCTGCCGCCCCGTCCGGGAGGCAGGCCGCCGGCCGGCCGCTCCTGGCCGTAGCGGTGCATGACCAGCTGCTCGCCGTTGCTGCCCACGCCGGCGTACAGCCGCTCGTTGTAGAACAGCAGGGCGCCGCCGATGGCGCCCGGCCCGATCTCCATCTCGACCTCGAACCGGTAGGCCTTGTCGCCGGCGGTCACCGTCAGCGGCGAACTGTCGGCCGGGGTGCGGCCCTTGCCGCGCACGGTCATCGCCCCGCCGCCAAAGGACAGGCGTGCGTACTCGTCCGGGCCGGGCGCGAAGAACGCCCACTGCGGGCCGAGACGGTCGCCGTCGAAGTCGTCCGACAGGGCCATGCCGGGCGTGCCCACCACCTCGCCGGCGGGCTTGGGCAGCGGCTTGCCGAGGTCGCCGCCGCGGGCCACGAACCAGCCGTCCTCCGTCCACTCGACCGGCTCCAGCAGGGTCTGCCGGCCCAGCGTCCAGTAGCCGTTCTCGTAGCCGTGGTAGACCATCCACCAGCGGCCGTCGGTGCCCTCGACCAGGGTGGCGTGGCCGCGCGACCACCANGGCTCGTCGCGGCTGGCGGTGCGCACGATCGGNTTGTACGGCGAGTTCTCCCACGGCCCGTGGATGGAGCGCGAGCGCGCCGCGATCACCATGTGCCCGGTCGGCGGGCCGGCGGTGCCGCCGACCGCGGTGACCATGTAGTACCAGCCGCCGCGCCGGAGGATCTTCGGGCCTTCCTGGGCGTAGGCCTCCACGTCCCAGTCCTCGGGGTAGCGCCAGCCGTCGTAGGCGTGCTTCGGCTCGCCGGCCACGCGCAGGCCGTCGTCGGACAGCGGCACGTAGTCGCCGCCGCTGAGGAACAGGTAGCGCCGGCCGTCCTCGCCCACCGCGTGGCCAGGGTCGATGTACCGGCCCAGGCCCAGTTCCACGGGCTCGCTCCAGGGGCCACGGATGTCGTCGGCCCACACCACCCAGTTGCTGCGTGCCTGGCCCTCGGTGCCGCCGCGGCGGGCGGCGAAGTAGATGTAGTAGCGCCCCTCGTGCTTGACCAGGTCCGGTGCCCAGATCGAACCGACGTTGCGGGTGATCGCGTGGCCCAGCGGTACCCAGTTGACCAGGTCGCGCGAATGCCAGATCGGCAGGCCGGGATAGGCGTCGAACGAGGACACCGTCAGGTAGTAGTCCTCGCCGTCGCGCAGCACGGAGGGGTCCGGGTGGTCGCCGGGCAGCACCGGGTTGAGGAAGGTGCCGTCACCCAGGTCGGCCTGGCGCTGGTTCTCGATGCCGCGCTTCCAGGTGGCCGGGCCGGCGGCGCCGGCCGTGGCCACGGCGCCGGCCAGCAGCACCGCGGCCAGGACGCGCAGGCCGAAGCGGCGTGGCAGGACGGGGATCATGGCGGGCCTCGCTGGTCCGGGGGCGCTCACGGCTGCACCGCGCGCCGGTTGTTGAGCAGGGTGATCTCCTCGCTGCCGTCGTCCAGGGCCACGCGCACCTGCAGGCCGGCCGGATCGCGCCCGCCCAGCGGCAGGCGCACCTGCACGGTCTTCGGCCGCAGGTCGGTGGGCGCCGGCAGCGGCGGCACCGCCACCCGCGCCAGCTCGCGGCCGCGCGCGTCCTCCAGCACCGCGTGGCCGGGTGGCGTGGCCACGTGGCCCAGGCTGTGCACGGTCACCTCGACCTCGTCGCNGTCCACGCGCACGTCGCCGCGGCCGATGCCCAGGTCCGGGCGCGTCTCCACCGGCGTGCCNGGCTCCACCAGCTCGAACTCGAACACCGTGTGGCGGCCGGGCGCGAACACCAGCTCCGTGGACAGGCTCTTCTCCAGGCGCAGGGTGCGCTCGCTGGCCTTGCCGTCGATGCGGCCGTCGCCGTCGCGGTCCACCCCGCTGCGCAGGCGCCACAGGCCGGGCGCCACGTTCCAGGTGGTCATGTGCGCGGCGACCTTGCGGGCGGCGGTGTTGAACGCGGTGACGGTGAAGCGCTCGCGCGAGGGCGCGTCCACCAGCAGCGCCACCTGCTCGGCCGCCTCGTCGCGGTCGAAGCGCCAGCTGACCGTGTGGCCCGGCCAGCTCTGGTTGCGCTTGAGGGCGATGCCGCCCAGGCGCACGCGCTGCAGGAACTCCGAAGGCGCCTCCACCCGGTCGGACCACCAGTGGCCCTCGGTGTTCATGTACTCGCGCTGGGCCTTGGCCTGGATGCCCTCGGCGTGCAGTTCCTCCAGGTAGCGGCGGTCGCCGGTCAGCTGCCAGGCCACCACGCTGGGGAAGCCGATGCTGCCCTGGTCGGCGGCCTCGACCAGGGCCCGGCCCCAGTCATGCTCGCGGCCGAGCACCTGCACGAAGTTCTCGCCCAGGTTGGACAGTGCCGCCGGGCCGCCGCGGGCCACGCGGTAGTCCAGCGCCCGCAGGTACCTGGCGTCGCCCGTCCAGCGCCAGGCCGCCCAGAACAGGTGCATCACGTCCGGCGCGCCGGAGCCCTTGTTGAGCTCGCCGCCGCGCACCTGGCCGGTGGCCCAGTGGATCTCGTTGGGCAGCACCCACTGCCCGTCCTCGGCGGTGTAGGCGTGGGCCAGGTAGCCGTCGGCCAGGCCCACCACCAGCTTGCGGCCGGTGGGGTCGGCATTCCAGGCGCCCACCAGGAAGGCCGGGTGCAGGGCCGGGAACGAGTACGGCTTCTGCCACTGCCAGTTGGGCTCGCGGTAGACCTTGCGGCCGCCGAACCAGTTGCTGGAGAACAGCAGGTGGCCCTGCGGGTTGGGCAGGATGATGCGCTCGTCGAAGGCCCTGACCGTCTCCATCAGCCGCTCGACCGTGAGCGGGTCGCCCCAGTTGAGGTAGAGCATCGCNCTGTTGGAGTTGATGCCCTCCTCGTAGGCGTGCAGCTCGTCGGTCTCGATGGTGCTCAGGCCATCGGTGAACATGCCGTTGCGGTACACCGCCTCGGCCAGCGCGGTCAGCGAGGCGTTGATCCGGTCCGGCATCACGCCCATCAGTGCCAGGCCCGGCCACTGCTGCACCAGGTCGCTGTCGTCGGAGATGCCGCCGCCGAAGTCGCCGTACTCGACCTGGCGCTGCTCGATCCACCACTGCACGAAGCGGCGCACGTACTTCAGGTCCTCCAGCTGGCGGAAGGCCCACAGCGGCACGCCCTTGGGCGGCTCGGGCTGCTTGAACGGGGGCCGGCCCTGGCTGGCGTAGCTGATGTAGGTCCAGTACAGGCGGCCCAGCTCGTGGTCCGGGTCCACCCGCAGCAGGTCGGAGATGTCGGCGTACACCCGCGCGTACAGGCGCTGGCGCTTGGAGGTGGTGTGCTCCTCGACCAGGAAGCCCCAGTTGTCGCGCACCTGGTTGAAGCGGTCGGCCAGGTGCTCCCGCTTCGCCTCCTCGCGCGCCTTGAACACCAGGCGCACCTCGGCGCCGTCCAGCGAGGCGGCGTTGAAGCCGGGCGCGGCGCTGGCCACGCTGATCCACAGGCTGTCGGCGGTGAGGATGCGGTCGCGCAGGTCCAGGTACACCGTGCGGGCCTGGCCCGGGCGCACCGACACCGACACGTCGATCATGTCGCGCGCCGGCCAGATCGGGTCCTTGACCCGGATGTTGAGCGGGATCAGCCCGTCGTGGGTGGCCGGCAGGTCCAGCGCGGGGATGTCCAGGGCGATGCCGNCCAGGCCGTCGTGCATGTTCTCCCAGCTGTAGGCCCAGCTGCGGATCAGCGGCTGCGCCGGCGGCGCGTCGCCCACGCCGGACGGGACCAGGATGTGCACGATGGGGTCCGGATCGGCCGGCAGGCTGGCCGGGTCGCGCCGGCGCGACCCGGCGCCGCGCGGCAGGGCCATCACCGTGCTGCGCTCGCCTTCCGGGTAGCGGCCGCGGATGTAGTCCAGCAGCCCCTGCACGTTGCCGTAGTCCGGCAGCACCCGGCTGTCCACCAGGTAGCGCTGCTTGACCGTGCCCTCCGGCTCGGGCGCGTCGCTGACGTGGTAGGCCCAGATCTCCTGGATCGGCGTCTCCTGCTCGGCGTTGGAGAAGCGCAGGTGGCCGCCGTGGCGCTCGCCGAAGGTGTGCACGCTGCGCACCACGCCCTGCGGCCGGGTGAACAGCGGCTCCAGCGCCCCGGCCGAGGGGCCGGCGCTGGCCTGGCCCCAGGCGGCGCCGCGGATCTCGACGCGGTTCCAGGGCTCGTCGGGCAGGGCCAGGTCCAGGTTCCAGCCGCCCTCGGCATAGGTGTTCCAGTCCGGCAGCTGGAAGTAGTCGTTGCGCCCCGGCAGGCGCGAGCGGTTGTACACGCCCGGCCAGGTGGTCTCGGGGATGCCGTCGGTGCCCTTCCACATCCACTGCTTCTTGTCGCGCACGTCGGCGAACTCGAGCTTGCGGATGGTGGTCACCGGCGCCTCCAGCGCCGGCGGGGCGGCGTGGTCCCAGCCGTGGCGGTGCAGCCAGGCGGCGCGGCGGCGCGCCGCCGGCAGGTCCTCGCCGCCGTCGCGCGGCGGTTCCTGGCCGCGCGCCAGCGCCGCCACCGCGGCCGGGCGCAGCATGCGGTCGTACACGCGGATCTCGTCGAAGTCGCTGCCGCGCAGGAAGTTGTAGCGGCTCTGCACCTGGTAGGGCGCCAGCACCCGGCCGGCCAGGCCCAACTGGTCCAGTGCGGCGTCGTAGTCGAACGGCACCGGGCCGGCGTCCACGCGCGCCACCTCGCGTCCGTCCACGTACAGGCGCACGCCGGCGGTTTCGTCCCAGGCGAAGGCCAGGTGGGTCCAGGCGTCGGCCGCCGGCGGTGCGTCCATGCGGAACGAGACCCGGGTGCGGGCCAGGTTGGCGTCGGTGACGAAGGCGTCGAAGCCGTGGCCGTTCCAGTCGATGCGCAGCCAGACCATGTCCCAGCTGCTGTGGTCGGCGTAGCCGACGCGGAAGATCACGAACGGCGCCTCGCCCGCCGGGTAGCGCGGCCGCCAGAAGAAGGCCAGGGTGCCGCGCTGGGCCTGGATGTTGCCCGGCGCGTTCCAGGCCAGCACCCCGTCGTCGGCCCATTCGATGGCTCCGCCCTTCACCCCGGTGGGGACGATCCGCACCTTGTCCTGGAAGTTGGGCACCGGATCGCCGGCGGCGTGGTCGGCGACGAAGCCGGCGNCGGCCGAGACCCGGAACAGCAGTTCCGGTTCGCCGGCGTGCGCGGCGGGCGCCAGCCCCAGGCAGGCGGCCAGGACGGAAACGGGCAGGAGGCGGCGGATCTTCATCGTGGTGGTGACGGCAGCGGAAGGTCGGGCCCGGTCCGGAACATGCCAGAACGCGGGGAGGTGCCGGCAGCGCCGGCCGGGACGGGGAGGGCTGCGGCCGCCGGCCGCGGGCCGGCGAGGTAACCGGTGTCTTTCCGGGCGTGGTGCCTGCCTCGCATGCGGTGACCTGTCCCCCAGGGCGGATGGCGGTGCCGGTCCGGGCCGCGGCGGGCGCCGGGCACGGATGACACCGATGGTCAAAGCAAAGGTAGCAACGCCGGCCCGGCCCCGGCATCTTGCGCCGCAGCAGCCGGGCCGCGTACGGGATGAAAAAAAGCCGGGGCGGCATCCGCCCCGGCTCCGGGCACACGATCCTGCCGGATCAGAACTTGTAGCGCAGGCCCAGCAGGTAATGGCGGCCGGTCTCGCTGTAGTCCAGCGGCAGCTGCCAGGCCGAGCCGACCCAGGACTGCTGCGGCTCGTTGGTCAGGTTGATGCCCTCCAGGCTCAGCTCCAGCTGCTCGCTGAGCTTGTAGCGCAGCGACATGTCCACGTAGGTGGTGCCGGTCTGGCCGTGCACGTCGAAGCCCGCCTCGGTCGCCGGCACCTGGATCAGGTAGTCGTCGCGGTTGGTCGCCGAGATGCGGCCGGAGAACTTCTCGCCCTCGTAGAACAGGGTGGCGTTCCACGNATGGCGCGACAGGCCGGTCAGGTCGGTCTTGTACGACAGCGCGCCCGAGGAGGTCAGGTACTGGATCTTCGAGTCCACCCAGGTGTAGTTCAGCTGGACGCCGAAGTTGCTCCAGAAGCCTGGCAGGAAGGTGAAGGGCTGGACGTAGTTGGCCTCCACGCCCTTCAGGTCGCCGCCCGGGGTGTTGACCGGCACCGAGAACACGAAGTCGTCGTTGGCGCTGACGCCGAAGGACTCGGCGATGCTGGCCGGCAGGCCGCTGGTGTAGAACGGCCGCACCTCGCGGGTGGTCTGGACGAAGCTGTCGATGTCCTTCAGGAACAGGCCCACGCTGGCCATGGCGCCGTCCTGGAAGTACCACTCGGCGCTCAGGTCGTAGGTCTTGGCGCGGATCGGATCCAGGTTCGGGTTGCCGCCGCTGACGTTGCGCGAGCCGCCGCTGACGCTGACGGTCACGCCCGGGGTCAGGCTGCCCAGGCCCGGACGGGTCATCACCTTGGCCGCGCCCAGACGCAGCAGGAAGTCCGGGGTGATCTCCGCCACCANGTTCATCGCCGGCAGGGTGTCGCTGTACTCGCGCTCGACGGTGAGCGTGGTCGGAGTGCCGGCGATGGTGGCCACACCGCTGGAGCGCTGCTTGGTCTTGACGTGGCGCACGCCGAAGTTGCCCGAAAGCGGGATCGGGCCCAGGTCCACCGAGAACTCGCCCTGCACCCACACGCCGCGGTCCTTTTCCTCGACGCTGCGGGTGCTGGCCGCGTACGGGCTCAGCTCGAAGGTGCCCTGGCCGCTGAAGATGTCGAACAGGTCGGCGATGGCATCGAAGTCCGGCACCACCCAGGCGCCCGGCGAGCCCTTCACGCCCTTCAGGCGCGCCTGCTGCACGTACTCGGCCGGCACGGTGGCGTCGCCGCCCGGGAACGCCGGGACGATGGCCTCGTTGGCGGTGCGGCGCCACTCCTTCGAGTCGAAGGAGTAGTCCTTGGCCTGCACGCCGCCCTTCAGGCGGAAGCCGGGGCTGATGGCCCAGTTGAAGTCCACCTGGCCGACGTCGAAGTCGTTGTCCACCCGGTTCTGGCGCATGCGGATGGTGGACAGCGTCCAGCCGTTCGGGTCGTTGGGGTCGATGCCGTAGTTGAGCACCGGCGCCCACTTGTTGCCGCGGTAGTCGTAGCTGTAGCCGCCGACGTTGAGCTTGTCCATCATGATCGTCGTCTGCACCGGGTTCTGGTGCTCGGACGAGGACGTGCCGACCTTGGCGTTGACGGTGAACGCGTCGGTGAAGTCGTGGGTCAGGTTCAGGCCGATCTGCTTGAACACCGTGTCCCACTCGTCGTAGCGGTGCTCGGCGCGCACGTCGACGTTGTCGAACTGGCCGTACAGCAGGGCGCCGGTGGCCGGGTCGACGTAGCCGTCGCGGACGATGGTCTCCGGCTTGCCGCCCTGCGAGGCGCCGCGGCTGAAGGAGATGGCCTCGATGTAGTGCTCGCGGCGGGTGGCGTCGATCTTCGAGTACAGGCCTTCCAGGGTGATTTCGGTGTCGTCGCCCGGCTTGAACTGCAGGGCGCCGGTCACGCCGGTGCGCTTCTGGTCGTGCTCCATCCAGGTGTAGCGCGGGAAGCGCGGATGGAACACGTCGGCGCGCATGGCGTCGGTGAAGGTCGAGGCCGGGTTGAAGCCGCCGTTGCTGGTGCCGTTGGCCCAGCGGCCGGAGCCGGTGCCTTCCTCGAGCGTGGTCTTCTCCGAGTAGGCCACCGACAGCAGGGCGCCGAAGCGGCCGTCGGCCCAGGTGTTGGACACCAGCGCGGCCACGCGCGGGTCGGCGTCGCCGCCCATGTCGCCGTAGCTGACCTGGCCGCTGGCGGCCACGGTCAGGCCGTCGTAGTCGAACGGGCGGGCGGTGCGCAGGTCCACGGTCGCGCCCAGCGAACCCTCGTCCACCTCGGCCGAGGCGGTCTTGCGCACGATCATCTGCTGGAACAGGTCCGACGCGAACACGTTGAAGTCGAACCCGCGGCTGCGATTGGTGCCGCCGTTCTGGTCGGAGGAGTTGACCGTGGTCAGCGCCTCCATGCCATTGATGCGCACGCGGGTGAAGTCCGGACCCAGGCCGCGCACCGAGATGTTGCGGCCTTCGCCGGCGTCGCGGGTGATCACCACGCCGGGGATGCGTTGCAGCGATTCGGCCAGGTTGAGGTCGGGGAACTTGCCCACGTCCTCGGCGACGATGGCGTCGACCACGCCGGCCTCGCCGCGCTTGATGTCGATGGCGCGCTCCAGGCTGGCGCGGTAGCCGGTAACCACCACGGTCTCCAGTTCGACCGCCTCCCCGCCCTGTCCGGACCCCTGCGGATCCTGGGAATCCTGGGCGAACGCGGGCGCGTACAACGCCAGGCCGATCGACGCGGCCAGCAAGGTAACCGGTGTCTTGCGGCGGTTACTGCGAGTGTGCATATCCCCTCCCGAGGGCTGCTGATCTGTTGGAGCGATGCAAACAGGGCCACGCGGCATGACACCGCTGGTCAAAGGAAACGCTAACACCGCCGTGCGCGGCGCAGCATCTTGCGCTGCAACACATTGAAGATGTTAGCGTTCACATGCCCGCGGGGGCCTGCGGCGCCGGGCCGAAGCTAGAATGACACCGCTGGCCATCCGGCGCCCGCCGGGCGCGGCGCCGTGCCACCATGGCCGCTCCCGCCGGGAACCTGCCGCCCCAACCACAGGAGAACCCATGTCCGCGCGTGTCGTCTGTTTCGGTGAGCTGCTGCTGCGCCTGAGCGCGCCCGGCCGCGAGAAGCTGCTGCAGCGGCCGCAGCTGGAAGTGTGCGTGGGCGGCGCCGAGGCCAACGTCGGGGTGTCGCTGGCCCGCTTCGGCCACCACGTGGCCATGGTCAGCACGGTGGCCGACAACGCGCTGGGCGAGGCGGTGGCCGGTGAGCTGCGCCGCCACGGCCTGGACACTGCGGGGGTGCGCAAGATGCCCGGGCGCATGGGCCTGTACTTCCTGGCGCCGGGCGCGGCGCAGCGCCCGGCCGAGGTGCTGTACGACCGCGCCGGCTCGGCCTTCGCCCTGGCCGCGGCCGACGCCTACGACTGGCCCGGCCTGCTGGCCGGCGCCGACTGGCTGCACCTGTCCGGCGTGACCCCGGCGCTGGGCGCCAACACCGCCGCCGCGGCGCTGGCCGCCGCCCGCGCCGCGCGCGCGGCCGGAGTGAAGGTGTCCTTCGACGGCAACTTCCGCCCGAGCCTGTGGCAGGCCTGGAACGGCGACGCGCCGACCATCCTGCGCGGGCTGATGGGCCAGGCCGATGTGCTGTTCGCCGACCACCGCGACATGGGCGTGGTGCTGGGCGGGCAGTACCCGCAGGCGGAGGCGCTGGAGCGGGTGCGGGCCGCCGCGGCCGATGCCTTCGCCGCCTTCCCGCACCTGCGCTGGATGGCCTGCACCCTGCGCACCCCGCGCAACGTGGACCACCACGCCCTGGCCGGCGTGCTGGTCGGGCGCGACGGTGCCGTCGCGCTGGCCCCGGCGCTGGAGGTCGGCCCGATCGTGGACCGCATCGGCGGCGGCGACGCCTTCGCCGCCGGCGTGCTGCACGGGCTCATCCGCGGCTGGGCGCCGGAGCGCACCATCCGCTTCGGCCTGGCCGCTGGCTGCCTCAAGCACGCGATCCCGGGCGACTTCAGCCTGGCCTCCGAGGCCGAGGTCGAGGCGCTGATGGGCGAGGGCCGCTTCGACGTGAAGCGCTGAACCGCCGCACGCCGGGCTTCAGCCGGCCTTGCGCCGGGCCGGGGCCTTCCTGGCCGCCTTGCGCGCGGGCGCCTTCTTCGCGGCCTTCTTCGCCGGGGCCTTCTTGGCCGCGGCCTTCTTCGCCGGCGTGCGCTTCTTGGCCTCCAGGCTCTGCTGCAGCAGGGTCATGAAGTCCACCACGTTGGTGGCCTCCTCGGCCGGCGCGTCCTCCTCCTCCACCCGGGTGGTGCCGGCCTTGCCGCGGATGCGCTTGCGGATGATGGCCTGCAGGCGCTCGCGGAACTCGTCGCGGTAGTCGTCCGGCTGCCAGCGTCCGGCCATGGAGTCGATCAGCTGCTCGGCCATCTGCAGTTCCCTGGCGCTGATCCGGTAGTCCGCTGGCTTGCCCTCCGGCAGGCGGTACTCGGCCGGATCCACCAGCTCCTGCGGGTAGCGCAGCAGTTCCAGCACCAGTGCGTCGCCGTGCGGCAGCACCGCGGCCAGGTACTCGCGGGTGCGGATCACCACACGCGCGATGCCCACCCGGTTGCTGCCGCGCAGGGTCTCGCGCAGCAGCACGTAGCCCTTCTCCGCCTTCTTCGCCGGCACCAGCACGTAGGGCTTCTCGAAGAAGCGCGGGTCGATGTCCGCCGCGTCCACGAAGGTCTCCACCTCCACCGTCTCGTGGCTCTCCGGTGCGGCGGCCTTGATGTCGTCCTCCTCGAGCACGACGTAGCTGCCCTTGTCGTACTCGAAGGCCTTGACCACGTCCTTCCACGGCACTTCCTCGCCGGTCTCGGCGTTGACCCGCTCGTAGCGCACCGGCTTGCGGTCGCGCGAGTCGAGCATGCGGAAGTGCAGGTCGGTGCGCCGCTCGCCGGGCATCAGCGACACCGGCACGTTGAGCAGGCCGAAGGACAGGGTGCCGGTCCAGATCGGGCGGGGCATGGGCGCGGCCTCGGATGGGGAATCTCCACCCTGGCACGGGGGCCGTGGGGCGGCCGTGAGCGGCCCTCACCGGCGGCTTACCCGGTTCTCACGCCGCCTTCCCGCCGCCGGCGCCAGCATGGCGCCAGGCCCACCGGCAGAGGAGTCAGCGACATGGCCGAACGCGACCGCAAGGATCCGCCGCCGCCGGGNACGTCCCGGGAGGCGCCGGCCACGCCGGGCCAGGAGCGCCGGCGCAAGCACCACGAGGACCTCAACCAGGACGAGGCGCTGGAGGAGACCTTCCCGGCCTCCGACCCGGTCTCGCCCTTCGTCCCGGCCAGGGTGCCCGAGTAGTCCCCGCGCGGAAAAGCGAAGGCCCCGCGTCGCGGGGCCTTCGTGTCCGGCTGCCCGGGCGTCCGGGCTCAGCCGCTGACCGCGGCGATGGCGCGGGCCACGTACTCCAAATTGCCCTGGTTCAGCGCGGCCACGCAGATGCGGCCGGTGCCCACGGCGTAGATGCCGTACTCCTCGCGCAGGCGGTCCACCTGCTCCCGGCTCAGGCCGGAGTAGGAGAACATGCCGGCCTGCCTGGAGATGAAGCCGAACTCCGGCCGGCCCAGCTCGGCCAGCTTGGCCACCAGGCCGCCGCGCAGGGCGTGGATGCGCTCGCGCATCTGCCGCAGCTCGTCCTCCCACAGCGCGCGCAGCTCGGGGCTGGTCAGCACGCCGGAGACCAGCGCCGCGCCGTGCGCGGACGGGCTGGAGTAGATGGTGCGGATGATGCGCTTGATCTGCGACTGCACCGCCCTGGCCTGGTCGGCGGTGGCCGCCACCACGCTCAGCGCGCCCACGCGTTCGCCGTACAGCGAGAACGACTTGGAGTACGAGCTGGCCACCACGAAGGTGTCGATGCCGGCCTCGACCATCACGCCGATGGCCTGCGCGTCCTCGGCGATGCCCTTGTCGAAGCCCTGGTAGGCCATGTCGATGAACGGGAACAGCTGCCGCTCCTTCAGCAGCTGCGCCACATGCCGCCACTGCTCCAGGGTCAGGTCGGCGCCGGTGGGGTTGTGGCAGCAGGCGTGCAGCAGCACCACGGTGCCCGGCTGCAGCTTGCGCAGGTCGGCCAGCATGCCGGCGAAGTCCACGCCGTGGGTGGACGGGTCGAAATAGGCATAGTCCAGCACCTGGAAGCCGGCGGCGGTGAACACCGCGCGGTGGTTCTCCCAGCTCGGGTTGCTCAGGGCCACGGTGGCGTGCGGCAGCACCTTGCGCAGCAGCTCGGCGCCCACGCGCAGCGCGCCCGAGCCGCCCACGGTCTGGGTGGTGGCCACGCGGCCGGCGGCCAGCAGCGGCGAGTCCTTGCCGAACAGCAGCTCGCGCGTGGCCTGGGTGTAGGCCGGCAGGCCGTCGATCGGCAGGTAGCCGCGCGGGCGCGCGCTGGCGGCCAGCGCCTGCTCCACCTGCTGCACCGCTTTCAGCAGCGGGATGCGGCCCTGCTCGTCGTAGTAGATGCCCACGCCCAGGTTGACCTTGGTGGGGCGGGGATCGGCGTTGTACGCCTCGGTCAGGCCCAGGATCGGGTCGCCGGGGACCAGTTCGACGTCGGAGAAGAAGGACACGGCCAGGCTCTGCTGTAGTGGGGGATCCGGAAAAACCGCGCCGCCACGCGGGCGCGCACAAACCCCGCCATCGTAGCAGGCCGCCCGCGCCGTCTCGACCGTTTCAGCGGCGACCGCGCCGGCTCAGTGCCGCCATTCCAGGCCCAGCAGCAGGCTGCGGCCCAGGCCGGGCTCGTAGTAGCGGCCGTTGCCCTCGTTGACGATCACCGAACCCACGTGGGCCCGGTCCAGCGCGTTGTCCAGGCGGGCGAAGCCGCGCAGGTGGCCGTCCCCGCCCAGCTCCCAGCGGCGGGCCAGCTCCAGGTGCAGCAGNCCGTGGCCCGGCGCCCGTGCGCTGCCGCGGTCGTCCACCGTGACCTCGCCCAGGCCCTGTGCCTCGGCCGCGGCTTCCCAGCGCTGGCCCTGCCACTGCAGCCGTGCCCAGGCCTGGCGTCGTGGCACGCCGGGGATGCGGGTGCCGGGCGCCACCCGTGTGGCCGGCGCGCAGGGACCGGTGCAGAAGCCGTCGCGGAAGCGCGCGTCCAGCCAGGTGGCGGCCAGCTGCAGCGACCAGCCGGGCGCCAGCGGCAGCTGCGCGGCCAGCTCCGCACCCTGGCGGCGGGCGCGGCCGACGTTGTGGTAGGCGCTGCGCCCGCCGGTGTTGGCGGCCACGGCCAGCTCGTCGTCGGTGTCGGCGCGGAACAGCGCCGCCTCCAGCCGCGCCCCGCCGGCGCCGCGCCACTTGCCGCCCAGCTCCAGGTTGCGGCTGACCGCGGGAGCCAGGTCCAGGGCCAGGCCGGCGCCGCCGTCGGCGCGGTAGGCCAGCTCGTTGAGGGTCGGGGTCTCGAAGCCGCGCCCGGCGGCCAGGTACAGGCGCAGGTCCGCGTGCGGGGCGAACACCAGGCCGGCCACCGGGGTGGTCTGCCGGTATTCCACCCGGCCGCTGTCGTCGGGGTTGGCCGCGGTGACGTAGTGGTCCTGCGAGCGGAAACGCACCGTGCTGTGGCGCGCGCCCAGCTGCAGCGCCCAGGCCGGGGCGAACTTCCACCAGGCCTGCAGGTACCCGTCGCTGGCGCGCACGGTGTCGTGCTGGTCGCGGCGCAGGGCGCCGCGCACGCCAGGCACGTCGCCGCGGAAGTTCTCGAAGCCGCGGCGGTGCTGGCGCTGGCGCTCGTGGGCCAGCCCCGCAGTCAGCTCGAAGCGGCCCTCGCCGTCCTGCCAGGTGGCGCGCACGTCGCCGCCGCCATGGCCGCCGTCCAGGTCCACCACGCCACCGCCGTTGAGCGGATTGGCCTGCGCCGCCACCGGCACGGCCAGGAACTGCTCCACCGCGCGCTGCCCGGCGTACACGCTGGCGCGCAGGGTGGTGGCCGCGCCCAGCGGCTGCCGCCAGGCCAGGCCGGCCTGGTCCTGGCGCACCGACTTGCGGGTGTCGTACTGCCAGGCGGGTGCCGCGGCCTGGCGCGGATTGGCGCGCAGCTGGGCGGCGTCCAGCCCCAGCGGGTCCTGCGCGTCGGGCGCGTCGAAGCGGTTGGCCACCAGATCCAGGCGGCCGCCGCCGGGCAGGNCGCGATGCAGCTTGAGGTTGCCCCAGGTGCGGCGCGCGGCCGAANGCGCGCGGTAGCCGTCGCCGTCCAGACGGGCCAGGGCCAGGTGGTAGCCGGTGCCGGCGGCGCTGCCGCGCAGACTGGCGCTGGCGTTGCGCAGGCCGTAGCGCGCGGCCACGCCGCGCAGGGCCAGCTCCGTCTCCCCGCCGCCGTCGGCGCTCCACACCTGCACCACGCCGCCGGAGGAATTGCCGTACAGGGCCGAGAACGGGCCGCGCATCACTTCCACCCGCTCGGCCGCGGCCAGGGCGAAGTGCGACAGCTGGCCNTGGCCGTCGGGCAGGGTCGCGGGGATGCCGTCGGCGTACAGGCGCACGCCGCGCACGCCGAAGGTGGCGCGCGCGCCGAAGCCGCGGATCGACAGCTGGGTGTCCTGGGCGCGGTTCTGCCGCTCGCGCGCCAGCAGGCCGGGCACGCCACCCAGCGCCTCGGCCAGGTCGGCGCGGGCGCGGTTGTCCTCGCGCAGGTCGATCACGTCCAGCGCGGCCGGCAGCTCGAAGGCGGGCACCGATTCCACCCGCGCGGTCACCACCACGCCCGGCAGCGGCGTGACCTCGGCGGCCCGCGCCGGCCATGCCAGGAGCACGGCGCAGATGCCGGGGGCCAGCAGGGATGCGCGGGGGGAACGCATGGCCGGCAGTGTACGGACTGCCGCCCGTGTTGCCAGTGCCGGAGGTGGCCGGCCGGCGGCGGGATCAGACGTCGCCGCCGTCGGTCCAGCCTTCGCCGCTGCCGCGGTGGATCACGGTGTCGCCCTCCAGCACCGCGCCGGCGGGGATGGCAGGCTGGTCCGCCAGGCGCGCGTAGATCGGGGTGAAGTCCGCGGCGGTGGCCGTCATCAGCTGCTCGAAGCTGTCGATGACGAAGTAGGTCTTCTGGTAGGTGTCGATCCGGTAGCGGGTGCGCATGATCCGCTCCAGGTCGAAGCCGATCCGGTTGGGCGCGTCCGACTCCAGGCAGTAGCGCGACTCGCCGGCCGAGGAGACGATGCCGGCGCCGTAGATGCGCAGCCCGCCGCCCTGGCGGACCAGGCCGAACTCCACCGTGTACCAGTACAGCCGGGTCAGGTTCTGCAGCGCCTCCGGGCCGATGGCGTGCGCCTTCAGGCCGCCGCGGCCGTAGGCCTGCATGTAGTCGGCGAACACCGGATCCATCAGCAGCGGCACGTGGCCGAACAGGTCGTGGAACAGGTCCGGCTCGGCGATGTAGTCGATCTGCTCCGGGCGCCGGATCCACCAGGTCACCGGGAACCGGCGGTGGGCCAGGTGCTCGAAGAAGTCCAGCTCCGGCAGCAGGCCCTCCACGCCCACCAGGGTCCAGCCGGTGGCCGCCTGCAGGGTGCGGTTGAGCTCGCTGAACTTCGGGATCGCGTCGGCGCCCATGCCCATGGCGTCCTGCGCGCGCAGGAACTCCTCGCAGGCGCGGCCGGCCAGCAGCCCGCGCTGGCGCGTGTAGAGGATGCCCCAGGTGCGGTGGTCGTCGGCGCTGTAGCTGTCCCAGGGCTGCTCGACCACGGCGGTGGTGTAGACCGGCACGCAACCCTTGTCGGTCTGCTGGTGCTCGACGCGGCGGGGGATGGTGGCCTCGACCATGGCGTTGCCCTCTGCGGATGGCTGTGCCACCGGAGATTAGAGGCAAGGCCGTGCAATGGGATTGCGAAAGTTGCGCCGATCACCGCCATGGGCGCAATCTTGTTGCACATTTTACATGTTGCGGGGCAACAAATGGCCGCCATCGCCGCACTCGACCGCACCGATTTGCGCCTGCTGGCCCTGCTGCAGCGCGAGGGGCGGATCAGCAACGCCGAGCTGGCGGCGCGGGTGAACCTTTCGCCCTCGGCCTGCCTGCGCCGCATCCAGCGCCTGGAGGCGGCCGGGGTGATCGCCGGCTATGCCGCGCGCCTGGACCCGCAGGCGCTGGGNCTGGGCCTGCAGGCCTTCGTGCGTGTGCAGCTGGAGAAGCACGGCGCGCCCAGCGTCGAACGCTTCGTGGCCGGCGTGCAGGAGTGGGACGAGGTGGTGGCCTGCCACGCGCTCACCGGCGACATGGACTACCTGCTGCACGTGTACGTGCGCGACCTGGAGCACTTCTCGCGCTTCCTGCTGGACCGCCTGCTCAACGCCTCGGGCGTGGCCGACGTGAACTCCAGCTTCGTGCTGCGAACGGTCAAGGACTTCAAGGGGTTGCCGTTGCCGGCGGGGGGGTGAGGTCGGGCGGGACACGTACCCGCGCGGCCGGGGAAAGGCCCGGTCCGGCGGGCTTGGCTGACAATTCGTTCAAACCGACACTGCTCCATGGGGCGTCGTGATTCAGGCGCCAGGCAACCCGGGCTGGTCAATGCGCGATCCGAAGGTTCCAGTTCTTGCCCCGATGTCCCTTGCGCTGTTCGCGGCGCTCTGGTGGCTCAAGTCCGTGGACCTCGGGGGACAGGTGCCGCCGCGGGCACTGGCGGCCAGCTTCGTGCTGGCGCTGCTGCATGGCAGGCCGGCCGTCTTTGCCTTGATGCGCAGCCTCGGGGCCGGTCCGTTCGGCCGGTCGGTGCGTGCCGCCCTGATCGTGCTGGCGCCTGTCGCCGTCATGCTGGCGCTTGCCGCCTGCGACGTCATGCGGCCGGCGGCGGCGTGGCCGGATACCCTCATGGGCAGCTGGCTGTTCTGCCAGGTGGTGGCCGTGCCGGCGTGCTGGGCACTCGCGCGCCTGGACTTTGCACGGCGCGCGTCGGCCTGACGCTTGGCCCGGTCAGGTGCAGCAGGACGCGTGGCGCGATCCCGTCGCCCGGCGGGCAGGACGACGGGAGCCAATGACGCCGGCGCGGGCGGGGCGGCCGCGCCGCGCGGTGTCAGAAGCGGTTGTCGCCGTCGAGGATGCGGCCCAGGCCGCCCAGCACCGAGCCTTCGCCGCGATTCTGGCCGCCGGCCTGCGGCGCGGCCTGCAGCATGCGGCCGGCCAGGCGCGAGAACGGCAGTGACTGCAGCCACACCTTGCCCGGGCCGGTGAGGGTGGCCAGGAACACGCCCTCCCCGCCGAACAGCATGCTCTTGATGCCGCCCACCGGGCGCACGTCCATGCTCACGCTGGGGTGGTAGCCCACCACGCAGCCGGTGTCCACGTCGATGCGCTCGCCGGCGGCCAGCTCGCGCTCGACCACGCAGCCGCCCGCATGGATGAACACCCAGCCCGTCGCCCTCGAGCTTCTGCATGATGAAGCCCTCGCCGCCGAA